>Ga0308170_10000076_pt1 | contig 215038 bp, 171 predicted proteins | sample PhyBR2_2_FD_202136 | JGI IMG/M metagenome (GOLD analysis project Ga0308170, IMG submission 202136) | Phyllosphere microbial communities from UC Gill Tract Community Farm, Albany, California, United States - DLSLSB.R2 | ecosystem: Host-associated > Plants > Phyllosphere > Unclassified | place... | reverse complement strand
TACTTCTGCAGCAAAAGACAAAATACCTTAATAAACTTGCTCTTGAATTAAATGTTGAAGTAATGCCAATGAAACAGTAGACATTACATCGTTTTTAATCTGTCATTGGTAGCGGAGTGCAACGAAGTCGAGAAATCTAACTTGAAAAGATTTCTCCCCGCCTGTACGGGCAGGCCTGCCCGATGCAGGCGGGCATTTCGCCACCGGGAAAACCGGCTGGCTCCAGTCGAAATGACGATCCTATATTGGATCTGTCATTGAAGTCGAGATTACGATCTGCCTTTAGGGGCGCAGAACTAATGAACATCTTTACTTTTTAAAGCTAGCCAGTGTATCATCAAGCAAAGGTGCAATGGTTAAAAAATTGTTTGCAAGCTCAACAATTTGCTGCGCTATATTTTTATCGTCAAAATTTACCCAACCCTCCATTAAAGTTAAGGGGCCGTAGTTAACACTTACATTGGGCCATTGTTGCTCAAAAGCTTTAAAATCAATCCTGAACAAATTAGCAAACTTTCGGCTTTCTATAGCGTAACCGGGCAAATGCCGCAATTTAAATGCGTGGATATTGTACAATAGTTTTTGCTGGTTATCGCTTTCATCACTCATCCAAATGGAAAAAAAGATCCGGGTTTTGGCCAGTAAAGGATCTTCATCAGGGCTGCCCCAGGCCTTTTTATATATTTTTAAGCAAACGCAATTTAGCACCTCAACTACAGCCACTTCAAGCTGCATGGTACTTAACCGATCCTGATTGAGTTGGGTTACCACCTTGTTAAATATTTTCAGGTATTTTTCAGATACAATCATTTGCTGAGTTGATTTTAAAATACAAGTTATGTTTTTGATTCGAATGCAGTGCTTTTAATAACGCATCATTTCGAAAGGAGCGCAACTTGTACCGATTTTACATCGGTAACGAAGTAGAGAACCACGCAGTGCTCAGCGAAGCTAAATCTATAGACAGATCTCCCCTTCCGCTGCGCTCCAGTCCGAGATGATGGTTTAATATTTAAATTTCAGGCAAGCCCTTTATTTAATCTGGTAAATTACCTCATGTGCTTCCCAAAGGGCTGGTACTTCCAGTTTATGTACCAGTTTCTCTAAAACAGCTGCAGGCACTATGGCATCGCGATTTTTGTTCTGCTGAAACAGCAACTGATGTGGCACTTCGATATACACTACGCGTACTTTCGCTTTATAGGTATTAAAAAGTTCGATCAGTTGCACCCGCATTTGTCCGGTAATATTGGTCGCATTCCACACAAAAGGCTGTTGTTTGCGTAAATATACCCTGGCTTGTTCTTTGGCCTCTTGTATTACTCTGCCATTGCCAGCCTTATCGGTTGCTTTTATACCCCATTTCACCCGGATAGCATCTAAAGAGATAACCGGCCAATCGGCATAATTTTGCTTGATAAAGGTATCTTTCCCTGCACCCGGAAGGCCACTCATGAGCACCACTTCGGCTTGCGGCTCATCAAAAGGCACATAATCCAGGTAGCTATCTTCGTGCTGCAAATAATGTATTTTAGCTTCGGTTGAGACAAAAGATCGTGCCTGCCCCCAACACCGGTGCTCTTTACAAAATTCTTCGAAACAGGCTATCCGGTATAACATATCGTCCTGATCGATGCAGATCCGGCCAAGCATATCGGCGCGTGCCAGCAAAGCCAGCCATTGGGTATTTACCTCCATACTTACTTTTACCAAAGCTTTAAGCGGATCGGGCTTTTCGAACAACCAGATCGGAAAACCATGGTAACGCACCAGGCCAACAATCTGCTCGCGAATATGAAAAGGCACTCCCCCATCCAGATACAACAATTTACGGGCAAACTGTGCACCTTTACGTGCATGCCCGTTTGAGGTAATGCTCCCATCGGGTTCAAACACGGTTGTGCTGTACTTTTCTACATCGTGCAACAGCGCGGCTGTCCATAAAATTTCCTGCTCTTGTGCAGGTAAAGCTTTAAAATCAGCTTCATTTTGTAAGGCAGCCAAAACCATCTGCGTATGTATGGCCACATCGCCTTCGGCATGGTATCGTTTATCCTGCTCCACACCGCTCATCCGTTTTACCCAGTCGAACTGCGTTTCGAGGTATTCCCAGTTTTTATTTTCGCTAAAGGTCCACATGTTTACCTCCTTCGTTAATTAAGGCTGCACGTTTCCAGTTTCTGGTCCAATGTTCATCGGTTTTAACGTGCCCCTTACGTACATATTTAAATACATTTTGGGCAAAGGCATCGGCCTGATAGCCCGCGGCATTGCGGCTAACAATCCCCTCCATGGTTGTTTCTTTGTTATCGTACACATCGAATGGATCAAAAACGCCCCGCCCTGCAACCAAAGTCAATATTTCGGTTTCAAACTGCTTTTGATCAACCGGCGTTTGTTCTGTTTTAAGCAGCGGCACGGTAGGTAAATCAATCAGTTTTGCATAAAATTCGGTTTCTTCCCAGCTTAGCCAGCGCCCATGCTCGCGGATGCCGAACACATAAAAATGATGCTCGAGTTTCCGGTAAGCGATGGAATGTGTGGCATATAAATTTTCCATAAAGAATTCCAGATCGCCCAGATCATGTTTTACCAGTTGCCAGAAACGCCTTAAACTTGTTGTCCACGGTGAAGTGGTTGGCGCCGCATGCGAGCGGGCAAAAACCCCATAACGAGACAGGCAATTGTTTTCGCCATCTAATTTTTCGGTATGTATCAAAGTTGGGATCTGCTGTATGTTATCCCAATAGTCGTGCTGTATCCGGTCATCGCTGGTTGTGCCCGGCGAAAACGGATAATGAAACGTACGACCATATTTTTGTGAAATAGTCATCTTGTAATCAGTAAAAATAAAAGAAATAGTAATTACTCCCTTCCAGATTTGGAAAGGTCATTTAACATGAATGTACAAATGAGATTACATGACGCAATGGATTATTATTTTTTAATACTGCTGCAAATGTAATAAAATAGCATAACATTCTAATTCATTTTCCTTACTAATCTATTTTAGCTCAACACGATACCATTTCGACAGGTTTAATTTTGCTTACTGAATTATGTTTTTAACCGCACATACTGGATATAATCGGTATTTACCGGATCAATGAAATGCTGTTTCATTTCTTTTGCAATTTGCGCCCGGTGGTAAGTGCCGTGGTTAAAAACATGCAGTAAAATATCGGGCACCGAAGTTTCGAAGGCTGTACCGGTAGAGTTTCGATATTGAATTGAAGGTAAAGACTGGTCTTCAGGGTTTTCAATGCGTGCAAGCCCCTCCCCGCTTTCGGCTAATAATGCGCTGCAGGTTTCTAAATCGTGCTGCTGCCAAACGCTTACGGTAGGCTGCTGGCCGTTAATGCGATACAACCAAATCATTTGGGCGTTCATAATATGGCTGAACAGGTTGATACACGATTGAGGCAATGCGCTTGAATGTGCTTTTAAAGCGGCCAGCAAAGTTGAATTGGCCCAATGGTTATAGCTGCAAAATTGTTGTAACATGGTTAAGGCATTATGGATATTATTGGCTAAACAATTATTAGATTTATTTTGGCATTCCGGCCTGCATCAAACTTACCTTAAGTAAGCGCTTCCCTTTCCCAACTAAGTTTGTTATAAACAGAATTTCAGTTCCATTAGTATACATAGCATGACCATTTTCGCTAATCTTTTGCTTAAAACCACTTGCTAAAACTTCTTTAACCAGCAATACTAACTCATTTTCATTATTAGTTGTATAAGCACAACCTTTCAACATTTTAGCATCGGTAAGCCGGTAAGAACTGGTATCTCTTTCATCAACATGTTTATAGCTCAGACTTGTTGAGTCGCCCCAACTAAATTGGTAACCTATTTTTTGAAAAAAAGCCTTTTTATCTTTAAGTTTTAGCTTAAGGGTTTGACGCAAAATTACCAAACTCGGAGCAGTTTTCGGCTGAATATGGGTACAAGATAATATCATTATCAAACCGAGGACGAAGAGGACGTTATTAAATTTCATATCAGCAATATAACGAATTGACTGCAATTGGGATAAGTGAAAAGCATGTTAAGAAAACTCCATCAAATTGTAAAAAATACATCTATTGATTATTTTGCATCATGATTAAAAAAACAGCCATTTTAAACTGCATATTTGTCTTCTTCTCTATCACCCGGTTAATTGCCCAAGATAAACACAACGAGCCAACATACACCTATAGTGGTTATATTACAGTTAATCAGAAAACCCGGGTTCAAATAGATATGAATTTCCTGATTTTATCAGATTCAACAATCGCTGGCTCTTATTATTATGCTAAACAAGATGGAGACCTAAGCTTAAGCGGTCGTTTATATGCCAACAATAGATTTTTTTTAACAGAAAGGGATAAAAATGGAGTAGTAACAGGTAGTTTTAGGGGCATATTAACAAAAGGATATGATCGTGCCTATGGAAAATGGATGTCTAGCAAGACTAACAAAATATTTGATTTTTTATTGGCTAAAGAGGAGAAAAAATCTTACTGGTATTATATCAGAAAAAAACGGACATTATTTGAATATACTAATTTTAATAAAGCAATTAACCAAAAAGAAAAGGTGCTGCTTATTGATGTAGCAAGCATGAATTTAAACAAAATCCCAAAACAATTATCAACGCTCAATAAAATTATTTCTATAAACTTACTCGGAAATCAATTTACATCTTTTCCGACAGTGTTAAGTCATTTAAACTCACTTGAGGAGATTTCGATGCCATCAAATAAATTAAAATATGTTGGACCAGAAATTGGTCGGTTGAGGAACCTGCGCATACTGATTATGAATTTTAATCAACTTACCTCACTACCAAAAGAAATTGGCAATTTAAAGAAACTTCTTTACCTAGAATTAGGCAGAAATAAACTAACTAGTTTACCTGTCGAAATTAAGCAGCTCACCAATTTACAGGAACTGCATATTGAAAATAATGCATTGAGCGAAATAGAAAAACAAAAAATCAGGCAAGCACTACCCAATTGTTTAATCCATTTCTAAGCTGTGGTACCCTATCTATGCTGGCATTTAAAATTAACCCACAATCTCCCGCAGCAACTCCTGTTCTTTTGTTAACAGGCTAATTTGATAATTAAGTTCGGTCTGCTTATCCAAACCAAAACGCTCACTTTTTTCGAGGCATTGTAATTCGAGTACGGATAAATAAGCCATTAATTGAGTTTCCTTTGTAGTTTTTGCCTTTAAACTGGTAATTAAAGTCCACAGGTGTTGGTTTTTGAGGTAGTTGCTTTGCAGCTCGAGGAGTTTACGTTTGAGTTTAATGCACTCAAAATTGACCTTTTCCAGGCGCTCGCCCATCTTATTGAGCATCGCAGCCCTCGATTGAGCTGCTTTAATGCTAATGACTGCAGTTGGTTCGATGGTATGTTCTTCCAGTAAAAGCAGTTCAATCTCCGAAATTGTGTTTAATTGCCTGCTATTTAAATTACGCTTACCCAGCTCGTACACACTGAGCGTTCCTTTGGGCATTTCTAACAGGCCGGCAAGTTCTGCTTGCGAAAGCCCTAATTTATCTCTGATGTGTTTCATATATTTTTAGCACCGAAAAAGAAATGTAGTCATTTTTACAAATTACTAAAAAACGACTACAAAATTGTAGTCAAAATTATTGTAGACTTTTTTTTGACTACAAATAAATCGACTACAAAATTAAATAACCAGTAAATTAACGAATGACCAGCGAAGCAAAGCCTGGTTGAGAATAGCCACTGTTACATATAAAAATTATTAAACAATTAGATTAAAGATTTTTATCCAGAAAATCTTTTAATTCTACAGGAGAAAGTTCTGTTCTTACAATTTCACCTTTTTGATTAACTAAGAAAGTGGTGGGATATTTCTTAATATTATACTTTTGTGCCTCTACGCCGTTTAAATCAAGGTACTGTGGCCATGGCAACTCATATTTAGCAATAATTTCTTTCCAGTCATTTACAAATTTAGTTTTATCTGTAGAAATGCCTATGATTTCAAATCCCTTGTTATGATTTGCATTTCTGATCAACTTGTAATCATCGAACATAGCAATGCAAGGCATGCAATGGCTATACCACATATCTACCAAAGTAAATTTATTATGTTTAAAATAATCAATGCTTAATTTACCTCCATTTATGTTTTCCACATCAAAAACCGGAATAGTTGCACCAACTGAAACGGATTTTGATGCGTCAATTATTTTATAGGCGCACTTGCCATGGGGTGAGTTCTTCAATTCAACTGATAGGTTTTCATAAGTTTCTCCCAGCGTATTATTATAACCAAATGTTAATAAGTGATACAATTTGAAAAGTGCATAGTGAGAATTAGGATGACTTTTAACAAATGCTAATAAAATAGAATCATTAATTTCGTAAGTTGATTTAAGATCGTTCATCGATTTTAGCATGAGATCACCGGGAAACTTCTGTCCATATATTTTGTATAAACTATCATACGTTAATCGGTAACGTAATATTTTTTTTTCGAAAGGAATAAACGCACTGTTGTACATTTTAACTTCTTTCATCACAAAATTATCGTTTTCAGGCAACTGGTTATTCAAAGCTGTGTCTATTGTAATTTTTTGTATACCACCAACAATCGCTGTACTTTCTGAAGTGTAGGTATCTCCTATCTTAAAATCTATCCATACAGGATAATCGACTACTCCTTTAAATTCAAATTTTCCATTTTTTATTTTGGCCACAGCCGGTTTAAAGTTTTGGGGGTAGAGTTGTTTGTTAGATTCTCCGTACCTAAGCTGAATCGTACCCGTATCAATATTTACGGTTCCATTAACGATAAATGCACTTAAATTTTGGGCTTGAACAAGAGATCCGAAGAATAAAAAAAGGAGGATTAGAAGAATTTTATGTGCTTGTTTTATCATAAAGGGTATAAGCAGTAATTTTTATTATAAGTTATTTTAGGCAAGGTAATTAATTGTTATTTTAAGTCGTCTGGTTTTTCAATCACGATAAAAAATCAGTGGGTAAAAAAAATTCGTACTCATTTTGATAAGATAGCTATATGTATTTCTGATTGAAGCATATTATAAATCACCTGGGAGGTCAAAAAAATGATCACTGAGGGTGAATAAGGGTAAAAATAATAAATAACTAATTAAATAGTAATTTATTAAATCTTTCTTCACACAAACGTTTGCCCTCAATCAAAAATCACACTAAAAAAATTAACTAAATTTTTATTAATCAATTGATTTTCAAAGCCATTTTAGACTGCTCAGCAGTTCACTTCGATTCTCCCCTATTTAAAACTACAACTACAATAAAATTTGCACCATAAAAAATTGTAGCTGTGTTTATTTAAAAATATAAGTTGTAAACAGGCAAACGTTTGCGCTTAGAAACTTATTTTTTTTCTGCTGCGAGTGGCTAACTTGAGTTGAGGTTAGCAACAATAATTTATTTTTTTATTGTGCTACGGTCTTCTATTTCGGGTTAGCGGCTAAGGATAGCAATCTTAAATTGTCTGCACGCAGGCAAAGTATTTCGAGTTGAATATTGGGGCTAGGTTAAGCAAAATGATCTCTTGTAATGACAAGATGATTGGATAAGTGCAACTTAATTAAAACAAACCATATACTAACCAAAATCACAAAAAATGAAAAAAACAACTTCATTTGCTGCAAGCATGTTTTTATTGCTCAGCCTTTTCTCCTGTAAAAAGACAGAAACCTTGCAAGACACTGCAGCCGCAGAAATTAAAAACAACATTGCCGTTACCGAAAGCTTAGGCGGCGCCTCGTTAAACGTGGGCCTGGGCGGCAATGCCTACACCGCTGGTACTGGCGGCTTAATTAACGATACGGGTTTACACAACTGGACTTCGGCCAGCACCATTACCAGTGTTTGGTTTCGCTTAGGCCTTACCGGCAGTTTAACTGTAGCCGTAAAAGGTACGGTACCATCAGGCAGCAGTAATATTAAGGTAACCATTAATGGTACCGTTTTTAACAAAACCATCACCGGTACAACGGCTACCACCACAACTATAGGCTCGGTAAACATTGCTGCAGCTGGTTACGTTAGGGTTGATATACAGGGGGTGAGCAAAACCGGTAGTTACTTTGGCGACATTTCTGATCTGGTAATCAGCGGTCCTACTGTTGCTTCGGGCGTGCAATATGCCAACACGGTGGCCGATTATTACTGGTCGCGCAGAGGCCCGTCGTGTCATTTAAACTACACTGTACCATCGGGTACCGAATGGTTTTACAGCGAACTGAACGTGCCAAGCGGTCAGGATAAAATTGGTTCGTACTTTATGGCCGATGGCTTTAGCGGTGGTTATTTTGGTATGCAGGTAAACTCGGCTACCGAAAGAAGGATTTTATTTTCGGTTTGGGATCCATCAACGGGTTCTACTACCCTGGTAAGAAAAGGAACGGGTGTAACCACCAACGGTTTTGGCGGAGAAGGCACCGGCGGCCAATCGTACATGCTATTTAACTGGGTGGCTGGTACTACTTATAAATTTTTATTGCAAGGTAAACCCGATGGAGCCGGTGGTTCTGATTATACGGCCTGGTTTTATGCACCCGAAAATGGCGTTTGGAAAGTTTTGGCACAATGGAAACGTCCGAACACTACTGCTTACCTAACCGGAGTTTATTCGTTTATCGAAAACTTTAATCCGGAGCAGGGCTATTTACAAAGAAGCTGTAATTATGGCAACCAGTGGTACAAAACCAGTGCAGGCAGCTGGACGGAGGTTACCAACGCCAGTTTCAGTTATGATGCCACCGCCTCGGCAGAGCAAAGAATGGATTACCAGGGCGGGGTTACAAGCAATAGTTTTTACCTTAAAAACGGAGGCTTTTTTGCTACCTATACCAGCTATGGCACGGCTTTAAGCCGCACAGCAACAGGTACGGCACCAAGTGTTAATTTAACTACGCTACCCTAATTTATCCTATCCCGGGCATCCACTACAGGAGGCCTGGGATATACAATACTAACCAGAACTATGAAAAATAACTATCTGATTATCTGCTTAACGGGTTTTCTTTTTATGGGTTGCAAAGAAGACCAATCGTTAACTGCAGCAAATAATACCAGCTCGCTAAAACCCAAAACTCTTGCCGCCACTTCTTCACCAAGCCCAATTAAGCTAAAGGTTTTGCAATTAAATGTTTGGCAGGAAGGTACAAAAGTAACCGGGGGCTTTAATGGCATTGCAGATGCGATTGTGCAATCGGGTGCCGACATTATTACCTTAAGTGAAGTACGCAATTACAGCAATTCGAATTTTAGTGCCAGAATTGTTACGGCATTACAGCAGAGAAACCTCACCTTTTATTCGTTTAAAGATGATAATGTGGGAATTGTATCCCGATATCCGATTGCTTCATTTAAAGCGGGTATGTACGGCAATTCGTTTGATAAAGCCATTGTTAAACTCAATGTTAATACAGAGGTTGCAGTGTATTCGGCGCATTTAGATTATTTAAATTATGCCTGTTACCTGCCCAGAGGTTATGATGGTAACAGTTTCCAAAAGATAAGTCAGCCGGTTACCGATGTAAATGCAGTTTTGGCTTCAAATCTACAATCGAGCAGAGATGAAGAAATAACTGCCTTTATTAACGATGCCAAGCTGGAAAGGGATAGCGGAAGGATTGTGATATTGGGCGGAGATTTTAACGAACCTTCGCATTTAGACTGGGTTGATGCACAAAAGAACCTGTTCGATCATCATGGTACGATTGTGCCCTGGCAAGGCAGCGTTGCCTTGTATGCAAAAGGGTATAAAGACTCGTACCGGGTTAAAAATCCGAATCCTGTACTGGCCCCCGGATTTACCTGGGCAGCCTTTAATACGAGCGCCAGCTTATCATCGCTTGTTTGGGCGCCAGATGCTGATGAAAGAGACCGCATAGATTATATTTATTATGCGGATAACAGCAACAGGGTTAGTGTTGATGAATCTATTGTATTTGGCCCATCTGGTTCTATTGTTCGTGGTCAGGGTTACGAAGATGCCACTTACACCAATCCTTTTGTTATTCCAACCGGAACATGGCCTTCTGATCATAAAGGTGTAATTACTACGTTTTCGATCACCTCAGTACAACCGACTGTAGGAGTAAATAAAGCTGCTTATTCGACTGGAGAAACCATTACAGTAAATTTTGCAAACGGCTCTACTGATTCATACGCCTGGGTTGGTATTTATCAAAACAGCAAAGTACCAGGCAGCAGTAATTATGCAACGGCCTGGAAATACACCAATGGCGTTGCAACCGGAAGCACAACACTAACCTTGCCTACCAATAGCCCATCGGGTACTTACTTTGTGGCTTATTTTAAAGATAATGGTTATGTTGAAATAGCACCAAGAGTTTCTTTTACATATGGCAATTAGTAGTCAATGCATAAACAAATCTTAATAAGCAATTATTTAACAGGTTTATAGCAGCTGCACATGGAAGCCTCGTAATGACTATCCCAAGTTGTTATTATGAACGAAGCCCCCTTATTGAGCAATAGTGTGAAGCAATCTTTCCAGAGGAGAGATAGAGAAAGGATTAGGATGAAAGATTGCTTCATTTTGCTTTTGCAAAAAAAATGTTACATTTGACCCGTCCGTCCCCTAATTGTAAATTATATTTCTTGAAGTAGTTGTTGCGCATGAAGACAATTTTGCCTCTATGCTTACTGTTTTTGATTTTAACAAGTAGGAGTTTAGTGTTTGCAGGTCCACAAATAACCCCAGTTCCAGGACAGGCCTGTTATGATGCCGTATATGGCAACGTGTACCAGACTATTGTTACTGGAACCACGTTTGATTACGACATTAATTATTCGGGTTTGTACACTGATTTAGCCTGTTCTAACAAGTCAGCTCTTGGCGCATTTGGATCCTGCACATTAAGAAGTGGAGGAATAGACTACCCTAGAGGATACCTTTTTTCAATAATAACTTATATTGCTTGCCCATTGGACACAGAGTTGCCGTTATTAATTATCACTATGAGTGGATTTGGCTTTTATATATTACGCAAACGTTTACTCAACAGCGTTTGTTAATCATGTTAGAATGAATGAATCTTGAATGAGGGAATGGGCTTTGCACCCAAAACATTCCAACTTTACAACATTTCAACTTTCCAACATTACAGCTTTACACATTCGCTATTTTTCCTTCATCTTCTTATCGTACTCTTTTTGCAAACCGGCCAGGGTTTCATCATAACCTTTTCTATCGATAAAAGCTGCCGGGTTATAGGTATCGCCGGGTTGGTGTTTGCTATGCAGGTTAAACTGACTGGCATGCGATGATAACCAAATATCAAATGAAAGCTTTTTCATGGCTACAAGCGTATAGGCATAATCTTTAGCAATACCGGGGTAAGCGCTAATCTGATCAAATTTCTCTTGGGTTACAATGGTTGGCATATTGGCAATGAGCACGCGATAGTTTTTTTTACCATCCTTCACATTTACCAGGAAACTACAAGAACCTTTGGTATGGCCCGGGTGGTGCAACAGTACCAATGCCGTGTTACCTAGTTTAACCGAATCGCCATTTTTTAATAACCTATCGGCCTTTAATGGTGCGTACGAACTTACCTTACCGCCCAACGCATAATCGGTACGGCCGCCATTGGCCAGTACATCGGCATCTTTTGCATCAATTACCAGTTTGGCCCCTGTTTGTTTTTTAATGGTACCCATGGCTCCCATGTGGTCGAAATGGGCTTGTGTGGTCGAAAGAATTTTAATATCGGCAAACTTAAAACCCAAAGCTTCTACATTGGCTTTAATCTGGCCGGCCGAATTGGCCAATCCGGTATTGATGAGGATATGACCTTTTGGGGTAGTAACGAGGTAGCAGGCCAGATCGTAAGTACCCACATAATACAGGTTACCCACAATGCGGAAAGGCTTGTATGGTTTAGACCACTCGGCAGGACTATTGGCCGGTTCTACCACCTGTTGTGCAGAAACAATGGTGTTAAATAATAGTACGGTAAGCGCAATCAGGGATGTTTTTATAGATATCTTTAGCATATACAAAGATTTAAAATCTCCACTAAAATGTGGCATTTTTGGCTATATTTTTCTTTTAATATGCAAACACCACTTTAATTACGCTTTAACATTTCGGTAATAATTGGCTTTAATGCCAGTGCCCAGGTTTTATAACCTTCGGGTACTAAATGTATGCCATCGCCACTGTATTTAGTAGGATCTAAATCTCCGTTCGGCAATAAAAATGGTATAGCAATGGACTGGTATTTAAATTTGTTGTGCGGTTGCTTAGCTAATAAACGATGTACTTCTTCATACTTTTTCCTCCGTTCATCGTCTTTCTTTAAACCTACAGGTAAAGGGCCTAAGAGGAGTACTTTTGTTGAAGGCATGTTTTTAGCGGTCCAGTTGGTGATTTGATTAATGCCGGCAACAATTTCTACAGGGCTATCGCCGGCCGAAATGTTATTAACCCCAATCATAACCACCATTATTTTAGGTTTTGCACTGGCATAATTACCATTTTGCAGGCGCCAAAGTATATTTTGGGTTCTATCGCCGGATATACCTGCACTCTCCCATTTTAAATTTACAAAAACGCTGTCGAAGGCTTTGAATCCGGGTTTGTAAGGCACGTAATTTCTATGCCCTCCGGTGCCCTGCGTAATGGAGTTCCCTAAAAAGAGGATATCAAGATTTTTTTCAGCGGCCAGCAAACTATCTATATTCTGGTGCTGCGCCCACCAGTCTTTATCTTTTGTCCAGCCTGCTCCCGACCTGTATTCGGAGCCCGGCGCTGCAATGGCTGCAAAATTAACCTTTTGCCCGGTTGCCCTTAAAATGAAATCGGTAATGGGTGTAGGGTTTGGCAGGCTGTGCGGATGGTGGTTCACATTAGGCTTGTGGATTACTTTAATATCACCGCCGTTTTCGCGTATTGTTTTTTCGAAAGGCGTAGTATTTTCGGCTATGGGCACCACATCATCTACATCGCCAACTACATGCAGCATCGGGAAACCCAGCCTGGCAATTTTTGCCGCATTATCTAGTGGATTTTTATCAAAACGGTTCGCTTCCTCATCGTTTAGCTGGTAATCTTTTTTAACCAGCTCCCAATCGGTTTTACTACCCGGGCCTTTCCCCTTTCCTCCGGGCCAGCTTTTTAAATCGAGTACAGGTGCATCGGCATAAATACAGGCCACTTTTTCGGGGTTGGCCAAAGCCCAATTATACACATATACGCCACCACGGCTCATGCCTTCTAAAGCTACTTTTTTGTTTAATCCACCTTGCTGCATCAGTGCATAAAACTTGTTCCATAAAGTAATGGCTTCGGCATTGCCAAAAAGTTCGGCAACATCGCAGTAAACCACATGGAAACCACGTTCGAGCAGCGAGATATCGGCCTGAGGTTCGTGCCCCCAGAAACGTGCACGCCATACCCATGGATGCCCTTTAGCCGCTACTTTGGGTTTAACGACCTTACAATCGCGGCCATTATATTTAAAGCTGGTACATTCAAAACCGTAGAAATTGGTCAGTTTTTTTTCGGCCTTTATTTTGGTTAAAATATCGAAATTCTCAGTGCCCTTTTGTATTATGGTTTCATATAAGCGCGATGCAATAATGGTAGCACCTAACGAGGTAGGATGAATTTTATCTGGAAAAAGGTCTTCTTTATCAACAAATAAGGGATGGAGGTTAATGAGTTCCAGTTTTTCGTCAAAAGCAATTTGCTGTATCATCGGAATGATTCGATTTACCAGTACACGATCGTAAATAGAACTGGTATCGGCATTAAATGTAGCCACTGGCGCAACCAAAATAATCCGTGGTTTAGTGGGCAACTGCCTGAAACTATTGATTAGCTCTTTGTACGTGCTTTCAAACTCATTATATTTGTCTCTATTCGGTCCCTTACTATCATTGGTACCCAATTTAATGAGCACAATATTGGGTTCGCTTTTTAAGGCTCCGGCATAAGCCTTTGTTTTCCAGTAAGGGTTAATGGTATTTTTTAATAAAGTAGCGCCGCTATGGCCAAAGTTCATTACCTGATAGCCGTTGCCCAACATATTTTGTAGTTGTGCAGGATAACTGTTTTTTTCGCGGTTGGCAATCCCCATACCATACGTAATGCTATTGCCTACACAAGCTACTTTAATTTTTTGTTGGGCAGCCAGGTTAAGGCTGAATGCTAGTAAAAGGATGGCGATAAAGATCTTTTTTTTCTTCATTTGATTTTTATTCTTAATTGGCTTTTGGCCATGCTACAGGTTGATTATCAGTTTTATTAACAGGCATCGGCGCGTTCCACGTTTTAAGTTGCAAACCTAAAATATTGGTCAGCTCTCTTGTTTTCTGAGGATTTTCTGCCGATAAATCTTTCATTTCGCCAATATCGCTACGCAGGTTATACAACTCTCTATGGCCATTGCGTAGGTTATAAACCAATTTCCAGTCTCCCTTTCTAATGGCACTAAAGTAGTTAATTCCTACTTCTTTAGCGTTGTTCCATTTATTTGGGTAATGCCAAATTAGGCTCCGGTTGTTATCGGCATAAGCCTGATTTTTTAACAGGGACACAAAGCTTTTACCATCTACCTGTTGTACGGTTTTATAATTTTTAATTCCTGCCAGTTCCAACAGCGTTGGAAAAAAATCTTCGATAATAACATACTGATTGGTCACCATTGCAGGTTTAATCAATGCTGGGTATTTCACAATCATGGGTTCGCGGATTCCGCCCTCGTAAACAGAACCTTTGCCTGCTTTTAAAGGTAGGTTTTGGGTATGTTCCTGGCCTCCCCGCTCACTGGCTAAACTTAAGCCGCCGTTATCACTCATAAAAACAATCACCGTGTTTTTTTCCACCCCTTTTTTCTTCAGAAAATCCATTATGTCGCCAAGGCTTTTATCCATCCCTTCTACCAAACTTGCATATCTGGCTTCAGTACTATCAATACCCGCATCCAGATATTTCTGCAAAAACCTTTTATCGCCCCTGAATAGGTACATGCACGGCATAATGAGCCATATTTAAGAAAAAAGGTTGTTTATTTTTAATTGGTGCGTCGAGTGTTTTTAATGCTTCGAGTGTTAAAGCCTCAGTTAAAAAAGTTTCACTACCAAAGTATTCTTCCATATCTGGTACGGCTCTTGGTGTAGCTTTACCCGTAATATTGCCATAATTTTCTTTCGGTAAATAGCTTTGAGGATTGCCTGCGGCATGACCGGCTATATTTATCATAAAACCCATATTGTAAGGGTTTGCACCTGGTGTACCTGCTGCTGCCCAATGCGCTTTACCAACATGAATGGTGAAATATCCTGCATCTTTTAGCAGCTTAGGGAAAGGTGTAGCATAAAAGGTGTTGGCAATACCCGCAATTGGACTTAACCCGTTAAAATTCCACTGCGTTGGTAAAAATTGTTCGTCTGGTGCATCGGTATTTTTATTTTTTTCGGTATTGGTCCAATTGGTAATGCCCGCATGTGCCGGATTTACCCCGGTAAGCATGGCCACCCTGCTGGGCGTACAAACAGGAGCTGCGTAGGCATTGGTAAATTTCATACCCTCTTTTGCCAAACGTTCCATATTGGGCGTTTGGTAAAGCTTATTTAAGGCTGTTGTTTTATCCCAAAATGGCAGTTTTAATTGAGCAATTAAATCAGTATCCGACAGTGTACCCCGATGATTCATCAAAACAGTTAAAAGTCAAAGCGCTTTTATTTACAATTGGTTAGATATAGCGCGTTAAATATAGAAAATATTCTAATATGAGCTAAATAATGTTTACAAAAACTAAACAAACATTTGTAAAATGTAGTGGTATAACTACAACATTTAAACCATGCATAAAAAAGCCCTTCAGATGACGATCTGAAGGGCGATATTTTTATCAACAAAATCTTATGGCGTTGTATTTAAACTGGCTACCTGTTTGCTTTTTCGGGAGCGCATGTAAATTACCAATAAGCCAAAGGCTACAATGAGGATAATTGGAATGGTAAGCGTAGCCTGTAAAACTTCTGGTCCGGCCAGGTTTTTGGCTTCGCTAAGGGCTGCTCCCTCAGTTGAATCGCCGGCTGCTTTCAGGTAGATACCTAAATCTGCTCCTTGTGGCAAGTGTTTAACAATCAATCCATCGTAAAAGCTACCCATAAAAATGGTGTATATTGATACGGCGAACATCCCTGCTCCCCCCATCAGGTTTAAGCCCAATGCGCCCGACTGTGGAATATTTTCGGCCACAAAGCCAATCATGGTAGGCCAGAAATAGCAAACACCAATACCGAAGATAATCGCAGCAAAGAAAATAGCGTTTCCGGTTAGGGTACTTAGTAAATAAAGCCCGGTGGCAGCAAATATAGCCGACAGCAATAAAACGCCCTGAGGGGCTAGTTTTTTAACTACCGGTTCGGCAAAGCCCCTGCCAATAACCATAATACCTGTGGTTAGGGTAAGCAATAAAATGGCATTGCTGGTTACGTTTTTAAGCAATAAACCAATCCATTGGCCGGTAAACAACTCGGTAATGGCGGTACCAAACATGCAAACAAACATAAAAATAAACAATGGCGATATAACGGCTTTATACATATCCTTGCTCGAGAAACCCGACGATACCCGCTCGGTTACCGGGAAATCGAGTTTCGAAAACAGATAACCGTAAATTAAAGTTGGGATCAGCATCATAGCTACCTGTATTTTCCAGCCCAGTCCAATCTGCGTAAAGAAAGTAACCAATAAAGTACCAATTACAATACCGCCGGGAAACCATAAGTGAAAGTGATTTAAACGCGTGGTTTTGTTATCGGGATATAGGGTAGCTACCAACGGGTTACAGGCTGCTTCTACCAAACCATTGGCAATACCGATTAGCAGGGTAGAAAAAAATAAAGTCCAGTAGCCCTGAGCATAAATGGTGAGTATAATGCCCGCAAGATGAAACAGAAAGGCTAGAACGAGCAATCGCTTCATTCCGATAACATCAACAATAAAGCCGCCAATTACAATGGCCAGCGGAAATCCCCAGAAAGCGGTAGCGGTAATGGTACCCAGTTGTGTTGCGTTTAACTGAAAATCGATCCCCAATTGGTTCATCATGCCGGCACGGATACCGAACGATAGCGAGGTGACCAATAGCGCAAGGCAGCTTGACCAAAATAATTTGGTCGTTTGAATTTTACTCATAATTTGGTTCTATTTGGTTTAGTTTATTATTTACAGATGTTGACACTTGTAACACAATTTTAATCAATTTTTCGGAATAACCGTTAATCACACAGCATCAATACGTTTAATTTAACTTTAGCCGACTGAGCTGATAGGTACTTCCGGGATGAGTAGCAAAACTATACCGGTTGCATATATGGTTTACAGCAACAGGACGGCCATTTTCGGTAACCTGGATATCCTCTCCTTTCCAGGGGTTATCTACGTAGCACCTGGTGCCCTTTTCGCTCTTTATTTCAAGCTTCGTTACCCTTGTTCCGTCATAACCGGCAGAAACGAGGAAGGCCCCTTTGGTACGCAAACGGGTAAACGATGCCTCCTGTTTAATCCAGTTCGGAAATAAATACAAGGTACTATCCAGGCTTTGCAACATCATGGAGTTAACCGTTTCGATCAGGGTGGTTTTCTCTGCACCGTGGTGACCATCGTTAATTAAAAAATTGGCTTTGGCCCTGCCCACCTGTGCCTTCAAATTTTCGACAATAATATCGGGATTAAAACCTACCCGGGCAGCCATGATATAACCACTTAAGCCCAAAGCATTCATGGAGCCCAGGAAACCATTTTGCGAAACCTCATAATATTCGACGGTATTTTTGGCAATCTGCAAGGTATCTGGGTTTGAAAGTAAATTGATTATTTCACAGGGATATATGGGATGCATCTGGATCATGTGGTTAGGTAAATCCCAGCCGGCTTCGTTCTTGGCAAAAACAGGCAAGCCCTGGTTTGGGGTTTTAGTGGGCTGTATTACTTTGTATTTGGGTAAATGTGTCAGAATATCCTCCCATAAAGCCCTGCGATTGGCATCTACATTCAACTGCTTGCTGTATTTAAGCAGTAAACCAAAGGTTTGTGCTACAAAACCGAGGTCAGACGGTGGGTTTAAATCCCAGCTACTTTCGTGCGCACCAGTGGTGATAGTGTAACGGTAAGAATCGCCGTAAACCTCTTTTTTAAGGTAATCTTCATAAAAGTCGCCGCATTCGCGGATATAGGGGTAAGCTCTTTTTTTAAGGAAATCGACATCGCCGGTATATTCGTAATACCAGCTAAAAAGCGGCACATTGAAAGGTGCATTTACGGTTTGCTGCCAATAGTAGTTGTAAGGTACACCAATCCCCAGGCCCCCTACCAGAAATAACACGCCCCGTGCCGATTTACCTGCCAGTGAGGGATGCACATTGCCCAGATCGGTTTGTGCACGCTTTTTTCCATCGGGCACAATAGATTCGATAAAATTGTAGAAAGGTTTGGCAATTTCGGGCCGGTTGGCCGAAAACACACTGTAAAAACCTGCCTGACTGTTGTAATTTAAGTGGATATCGCCATGGTACATCATTTTATCGTCCATATTCCAAACCCCATACATGCCGCCACAAGCTGGCGAGTGCCCGTTGTAGGCCGATGCCAGGAAATAAATGGAAGACAGGTAATGCCTGTTAAGTAAATCATCGTTGGTTTCTACGTACGAGCGGTTCCACATATCTTTCCACCAGGCTACTTTAGCTGCTTTTAAAGCACCAATGCCTGCATTATTAATTGAGTTTAAGCGCGTATAAGTAGCAGCTAGCTTAGCATCGTTGTTTTTTCCACCTCCCGAAAGGTAAGTAACCACAAATACCGGTTTTGCATTGCTGAGTACAAATGCAGTATTAACGATTGATTTGGAAGCTAAACTTAAAACCGAGCTTGCACCCACAATCCGCGTAGATACACCTGCTTTTGAAATCCACCTTACACCGCTTGTTTTGGTTTGGCGTGTAGCGTGCCCTACCTGCTGCTTAATTTCGGCATGGGTTGCATAGGTAGCGGTAGTGGTATCGGCAAATGTTTCTACCAATATGTTTACCGGTGTTTTTGATGTGGTACTCAGTTCGGTAATAATGATATTTTCGTTTACGGCCATCCAGCTTTTCAATTGTACGGGCTGGGCGGTAGCTGTTGTCATGCGCAATTCGTTTCCAAGCTGATCCATCTGGTAATTAAAGCCTGTGCTTTTGGCTGGCGATTTCACGGTAATTTGAACTCCCCCTACCGGCAATGCTGCAGGTCCGTTGCCCGCCCAATCGCTCCAGCCATCGGTTACAAAATCTACTTTCGAAAGGTGAAAGGTTTGGCTGTTATTTGCAGTGTGGCACACTACCCCAACATCGCCATTACCCATATAAGGCCCAATGGGTGCATTGTTGGTTTTAATGCTGTTATAGCTGAAAGGCTCATTCCAGGTAGCGGTAAGCAGTTGCTTCTTTTTGGCAAAAAATGCTGCATCGGCTTTAGCCTGTTGCGCAGCTATTATTATTTTACTGGCTTTAGTTTGTTGCGCCTGTACCTGAAAGCCCCCATTACATAAAAGGGCGATGGCACCAAGCGTTAAAACTTGGTGTTTGATTGTGGTTAACATATTTGGTTAATTTGTGTGTGTTGCCCTAAATCCGGTTTAGATTTGGGCATTTGAAGAAACGCATTTATTTGCGCAGTTTGTTTAGCGATTTTGCCAAGATTTTAAATGATATTGGCAATATGTACGTACATATACTAAAGAAGCCGATTGTGGTTAATTTTTTACCATGTAAGCCATTGAAGAAAATATAAGTTTACATGGGCTTATATGTCTTAAATGGTTAAATAATAGTTTCAGTGGAATGTTATACATTTTTTTACCACCTCAGACAGCTAAGGCACTTTAGCCTTTTGTTATGCTGAGCGCAGCAAAGTATCTCTGAAAAATATTATGTCTTAACAAATACGGACGGGATTACAAATCCCGACCAACGAGGCTCATTAAGAGTTTTCATCTGCGTTTAACCAGAATAAAATGGGTTTTATATTTTTTTTTCAGTCATAAAAATGGTGTCTGGATTAGTTTTCGTTATTTTAAAAATACAGACTGCACAAATTTCAAAGGTGCTATCCCGTTGATCAAAAGTCCAGTTCCCCTTACTTGAACTTTCTATATTTAACAAAGATGGACTACCCTTTTTATTTTCATCAGATGATGAAAGTGACTGCAGAGAGCCATCGCTGTAAAAAACCCATTGCAATGTACTAAAAGAATATTCTCCATTGTTAAGCTGTTCTTTTTGTACCCAGTAACTACCGTCATTTTTATCTTCGAGCATACTAATGATTTCGCTTTTTCGCTTGCAGGAAAGCAAAATTGCAATGATTAAGCATATCATGGTTCTTTTCATATTGCTGTATTCCCAAATATTTTTACCGATACGCTATCGTACGATTTTTTGTGCCATAAGCTTATTATTAACATCCCATAATCTCTTTAAATACATGTTCATCCTGATAAACAATTTTAAACAGGAGCGGCAAGGTTAAAAATACAGCAAAAACAATGGGCATAATGATATTCCTGGTGTAAATACCAAAAAGGCAAACCAACATTACAATAACCACGTATGTTGTCATTGATGTAAGGTAAATTAATTCTAAACAGGTCTCGTTATTAGCGGAGCGCCTAAATATAAACTTACCTGTTGCTATCCGGGTACGAAAATCAGATCTCGATTTCTTTCTATCGCTAAACTCATCCTCAGTAAAGCTGATATAACCGGAACTGCTTTCGGTGATTTTATAGGCCTTTTTGGTTAAATAGGCTTCTATTTTAACTGCTAAAACATCAACGCTTACATTTAATGTTGTTTTAATCTTATGCTTATATTTCATTAGCTAAAAATTAAAAGTTTATTTAAACAGCATTGGGATTATCAATGCCCGACGACGAGATAAGTTTTTTATTTCCATATGAGGATAAAAATATTGACGAGAACTACTACAGAAATCCTGTAATAGTTGGACGAAGTAAAAACATCGCTATTCTTTTTTCTGCTTAAAAACAGATATAATCCAATCGCTAAAAGCAACAAAATCTCCATTAAATAGAAGAACCAAGCCTCATTACCAAACATTTTAACAGAACAAGAACCGATAATTGACCAGATTATGGAATACAATATCCCGAAAGATATTGAGCGGAAAATTCTTTTTTCATTTTTAACAGCGAAAAGATACCAGCAAAATACCAAATAATAAAAAGCCAATAAATAACAAGATACAAGTGCTGGAACAACCGATTTCGTTTCCAATATTATAGCTGAAATAGCAATCCCTCCAAATATTAGTTCTTCGGGTTTAAATCCTTTTTTTAACAACATAAATTACAATACGGACAGGATTACAAATCCCGACAAATGGGTAAATTATCCAATACCTTTATAATTTTCATTTTTAACCTAACTAATTACCTTTTTTAGCTCATTTATTAATATCAGTAAACCATATAAAACTAAAATTGCAGCACCTAAAAACACCTTTAATTTAGCAACAAACAGCATATCACTGGTTTCATATTTATAAAATTTATTTTTAACATTATGAAAATACCCAGTGCTACTGATAAAACCCCAACAATAAAAAACAGAAAATTCATTTTTTCTTTCAAATATAGTAGATCCCTTATTCTGTAAAACCGCGCATTCTTAAAATCGAGAAAAAGAGCGCCATAGATACAAAAAAATATAAGATTGTAAAAAAGGCACTTAGATTTCTACGCTTTTTCGTTTCGCCTTTAAATTCATTGATAATCAGCTCCTGAGTATCTAAATGAATCATCAAATACCTGAAAAAGATAAATAACGGTATAACTAGTATTAAGCACAATTTCGCAAGTCCTTGTATTGCAAACAAAGTAAATTTATGCTGATGTGTTAATAAAAGAATTCCTTTTAAAATTGTTAGAGTATTAATGAAAAAGAAAACGAAAAGCACACCGTAAGTTTTAAAGAAAGGAATTTCGCTCCCATCCTGAAAATATTGGTAAAGGCGATAATAGTAATATCTGACTATCCTCATTGAATTTTCTATTCCCTAATTATAAAACTACAAAACTGTTTAAAAAAGATTGCTTCACCCCAGCCCATTATCCCTTCCCCGCTGTTCGCAATGACGAATACACACCGCTACTCTCGCATAAGCAAAGACTTAATTCCTCAGATCTTTCCGTACCGCAATGCCACGCAACCATTAGCCAAAGTTTGTGTGCCTGCCAGTTTTAAGCCCAAATGTGCTGGTAACTGCATTTCAGCAAACAAGCGCCGGCCTGCCCCAACTATAAGCGGATGCACCACCATATGAAATTCATCTACCAAACCCAGCTCAATTAACCTGGCTGGCAACTCTACCCCACCGGTAGAGATCGCTTTACCCGGTTGTTGCTTTAGCAGCAGTATTTCTGCTTTCAGGTTATCGCCAATCAGGGTAGTTTGCTTATCGTTCACCTCCTTTATCGTGCGCGAAACCAGCACGCGGTCTAAACCCGAAAATACCCGGCCGAAAGCATTTGCAGCCCTACCCATCGATTGTGTTTGGGCAACTTCAGGCCAGAAAGGCACCATCAGTTCGTAAGTTTTGCGGCCATAAATTAGCAAATCTACTCCTTCCAGCAATTCCCTGAAATAATCCTGAATTTCATCGCCACCAGTAAATTTAGTGTGATCGCAGCAGCCATCTAATGTGATGTTAATACCATAAATCAGCTTTCTCATTCGGGTTAGTTTTATCTGGCTTAAAATTAGGAAATATAGCGATAAAGCAAACACTAAACCACTAATACCTACGCCACTGAGTTTAACATCAGCTAGTATTTGGTTAATTTTTGTTAAATGAGCATATTAAATTTTGCAAAATCATTTTTTTTTGCTCTTTTAAAGAAAAAAACACGAACATGGCAAAAAGCGTTTTGGTTGTATTGCTCTTCATCATCGCATTGGGCTGTAAAAAAATTGGCGATGATGATACCACTCCTTATAAATGGAAAAGGGATTTGTACCGGGCAAGGGTTCAAAGTGAGGGGCCGGCTGTATTCAATTCTAAAGATCCAAACGTTGCCAGAAACCCTGACGCCATCTTTGTAAGCTCGAGCTTTGTTATTTTAACTGAACACCGCAGAAACGAACAACAAGATAGTATTTTTAATGCCAGTGGTAGAACGCAAGCTTATAAATACGAGAAAGCGGATAATTAACCATAGTCAACCATTCCAGCCTGGTACATCATCAATTGTGAGCCCCATTATTGTTGCCCGGCTGTACTTTTAAATCTGCAATGATTTTCCCCTACCCGTTCTGACTGGCTAATATCATTCAACGAAATTACTTTGTCATCTTTTTGGTTCGGGTAATTAAAATCGCAACCTTTGTAAATAAAAACCTGACAATATGCAGATTAGCCTAAAAATCATTTCAGGAAAAGGCAAATACCTTTGCGGATTCTTCCTGCTTTCGTTTATCACGGTAATCTGTCTCAGTATGGCAGATCATAACGATTTTGATATGGCCAGAAGGGAAGTTTTGCTTCGTAAAATCGGACACGAACTACTCTTACAATCGGGCGACGGTACATCGAGAGTGATGCCTGTAAAAAAGATCTCCGAAAACGAGTACCAAATCAGTTTTGAAAAGGAACTTACCTTTCGAACAGATTCTCTGGTGAATACTACACGGCGTTTGCTGGCTGGAGACCCGCTGGCAAGCGATTATGTTGTAAACGTATTAAACACTGGCAAATCTGGAGTAGCTTATGGATATGCGATAACCAAAAACAAAAAAGATGACATTATAGCCTGCAAAGGCAGATTGCAGCCTAAAGCTCCTTACCTGATTAACATTAAATTTAAACCAACAGGCATAAATACGGCAAGAAACCGATATCTGCTGGGCAGTTTACCACTTTTAGCATTTGTAGGCTTAATTTTTTTAAGGTCGGTTAAACCGCGAAAAGCTTTAACTGAGAAGGTTCAGCATACAGACATAATTTCTTTAGGCTTAGCCTTGTTCGATGCGAAAAACCGGAAGCTGATGGTAAATGACAAAACGATAGACCTCACCGGAACTGAAACACGTTTACTCCTCATTTTCGCCTTATCTCCTAATCAAACTATCGAAAGAAGCCGCCTGCAAAAAGAGATCTGGGAAGATGAAGGCGTTATTGTGGGCCGCAGTTTGGATATGTTTATCTCCAAACTCAGAAAAAAAATGGAGTTTGACCCGAATATCAAAATTGTTGTAATACGCGGCAAAGGTTACAGGCTCGAAACCAATGCGTAAAAAATTGGATTCATACAGCGAGGTATTTTATCGCTAAATGTTTTTAATCCTTAATTAGATAAGGACCCGAAGATTTCCAGCCAATTTTTCTGTTCGAGAGCAACCAAGTGCGTCCTTTATCGTTATTGCCCTGATAAAATAAATAGGTTTTGCCGTTACTATCTTCAAAAATACCCGGGTGACCAGATTCGCTGGCATTCCATTCGCCTGGTTTTCCGTTAGCCAGGAAGGGTTTATCACTTAACCTCGTCCAACTAATACCATCGGTACTTTTAGCAACCCCAATTTGCTGTGGCACATTGTTGTAACTGCCTGCATAAAACATGTACAGGTATTTGCCTTTCTGAATAACCGATGCGGCTTCTATACATTCGCCCTCCCATTGATATTTAGGCGATAAAATTGCACTATCTACAGCCTGCTTCCAATCGTTTCTGTTAAAATTGGTATTGCCAGGTGCAACAGCCACCCCCTGTTTTTGGATTTTACCGGTAGCATCGCGGGTAGCGAAGTACAGGAAATACTGATTTTTAAACTGATAAATATCAGCATCTATAGCCCTGCCATTTGTCCAGCTTCCTGTTGGATGAAATATAGGATTGGTTGCATTTCTGGTAAAATTTAAGCCATCATCAGCAAAAGCATGGCAAATGGCATCTTTTTCGAAATTGCCATAAGTTTGATAAAAGATGTGCACTTTCCCATTGATTACTTTAGCACAAGGTGCGCAAAGCCCTTTGCTTTCATAGGCCGCTTCGGGATTAACCTCACCAATCTTTTTCCAGTGATAAAGATCGCTGCTTTCAGAAATCCCTATTTTCCAGCCATCCATCCCATTACCAGTTTTAGGGCTTTCAATTGAATAATACATCAGGTATTTGCCCTTAAATTTGATAACAGACGGATCTTTGCTGAATGGTACGCCTGTAGCAGTAGTATCGGCATAATACATTGCGGGATGTTGGGCCTTCACGATAAATGCGCAAAACAAAATCGAAATGGATAAGATATATTTAAGCATGCTGATAAAAATATTTGGTTTGAAGATTGGCCCTATTTGGCTGCCGGAAAAGCAACAACTCTACGGCTTTCTTTTCAAAGTAAGGGATTTAGCTTCCCTTTGGTAATACATTCAGTCTCAATATTTCCACTATCTGTATCAATTTAAATGCTAAATGGATGAACAACAGAATCTGATTCATAATCTTTAAAAACCATGGTTACTAGTCTGAAAGTATGATTTAAAAATTTTATACCTTTAATAATCAGCTAAATGAATATGTACTGATATCACTTCTGATCTTAACGACCATGGATCAGAAAAAGTTAAATTTGATAAGCAATCTCATTCATATTAATGGAAACCTTTACCCACATTAAAACTGTACTTGGTATTATTTTAGGGCTCAGTATCACGCATTCTTTAAAAGGTGTGGTAAAAATTATTGAGCATCCCGATCGGTACAAAGTGTATACCACCCATTTGTTATGGGCTTTTTATATGTTTTTAAGTACGGTATATTTCTGGTGGTTTGAAGTGCATTTAACCGAAATAAAGCATTGGGATTTTTTGAAATATCTCTTTTTAGTGATTTATGTAATCACCTATTATACGCTGGCAGCCTTGCTTTTCCCTGAGGATATGAAAGATTATAAAGATTTCAGGACCTATTTTTTATCGCGAAAGAAATGGTTTTTCTATATCCTGGCCGTACTTTTTTTATTCGATGCCTTTGATACTTATTTAAAAGGATCAGCTTATCATACAGAAATGCTAAAAGTATATCCCATAAGAGAAATCATCCACATCGCTGCCTGTTTGTTTGCCGCGAGGACCGATAATAAATGGGTACATTTGTTTACGGTTTTAGCATTTATTACTTTTCAAATTTTCTGGATCTTGAACTACTATATGAATGGCTAATTGGAACATAATCTGTTTAGTCCCACAACACGTCCTGGTATTTAAGGGTTTTACGAAACGTTGCTTTATCAACCGAAGAAATCTGCGTTTTATATGTCCCTTCAAATAACAGTACGGCTTCGTCAAAATTTCTTATCCCGGTGTTGTAAACCTGCAGCAGGTATTGAGCCGGATCGCTTTTTAAACCTGCAAAAACACCTTCTCCCTGAGAGTTCCACAGGATGGTTTCGATGAGTTCGGCATGGTCTTTTGCACTATACTTATATAAATACAGCATCTGGGCAGATGCTTTGGTGCCCCACCTTTTAATCCGGTTCTGTAAATATTCCCACTCCCGTTGCACCTCCTCTTTCTCATACTCTACATAATGTTCTTTTTTAGCAAAAGAAGCGCACAAATTATCAAAGTAATTTTTACCATTGAAGGGATTCAAAAAATTCACGTTGCCTTTCACCCTATAGGCAATAAGCCCAAAAGCATCGCCGTTTGCTGCATCCTGACTTATATCCAATAAGGTAGTGATGCTCCCACCGGTAATTCCGCGCCAGTTATTTGTGGTAAAACTGTAGCAGTATTTATTCCAAAAATCCTGCATCAACAGCGATTTCGCTTTCATATCATCCGATCCCATGTTCGAAATATCAATACCTTGGAGTTTAAAAAACTTGCACCAATAAGAAGGCCACTCTTGTGTACCACATTTATAGCCCGTTGTTGCATCGAATACAATATACTGTGCATCGTTTTTTGATGGAGGTAATATTTTTGGGGCATTAAACAGTGGAAACGCTTTAATTGCTGGTACTGCTTGTACTGCCAGAGGAGCATCTGCATATTTTAACTGAAAACAAAGACGCTCAAATACGAGCAGGTCTTTATTTTGTATGTGCAGCGCAATACTCCTTACCGGGCGCTCAATGGTATTATCGGTATATTTATTTTTGTAATAGTTTCCATATTTAAGTGCACGGCTCTGTACCACGGGTTCTAAAAAAAACAGGTACACTGTCGATGTCCTGATTTTTTCGTGCGTGATAAACTGAAGGTCTTTCCATGGAATATTGCGATAAGTACTGCTAACCCGAGCAAATTTTTCAGTACGCGTAAAACTTACCGACATAAAGGTATCGAAACTATGCGTGAGGCTATTACATCCGACATCGATAGCATTATTGTAATATTGCAGTTCATCAGAATAGCTCGAACTGTTGATCAGCTTACTTAATTGTGCTGCAATTTGCGCACGCGACTGTGAATATACCTCTATGCTGCATAGTGTTAAAAGTAGTACGAACAATGTACCGGCATAATTTTTAAAAGATTTGTTCATGATTACATGTAATTATGGCTATCAGTTATTAGACTGCTTTATCAAACAGTCTCTGCACCAAAAATACCATGCTTGTTTTAAATGCTACATCCCCATTAAAGGGTATTTATTCAACCTTCAAACTATATTAGAAACCAGTATTTCTCAAGTTTTTTATTTATTTTATTTTATAAACAAATATTTTTACACCAGGAAAAAGATAATTTAATCCATCTTATGAAAGCTTTTGTATCCATATTATTGCTAAGTTTTACTGCTTCTATATCGCTACAGGCACAGTGGCTGGATAGCATAAAGTTTAAAGTAGCAGCTGCACCAGAGTGGACCAATCTGTTTAACAGAACGGAAGGCTGGTTTGGGGGCGACGGGATTTACAGCATTGCATTAAACGGGAAGGAATCATCACTCCCTAAAGCGAAAAAGACATTGTTTATTTTTAGTGATAGCATGATCGGGAAGGTAAGCGGTGGCAAAATGGAACCTAATGCCGTAATGATCCACAATGCGGTTGCGGTGCTGGATGGTAATGAGCCCGATCCCAATAAAATCAGTTTTAGCTGGAAAAAGGTCAATCAAAAACCCGAATCTATTTTTGTACCCAAAACACCATTAACGCAAGCCGGCGACTATTACTGGCTTGGCGATGGTTTTGTAAACCAGGAACTGGATAATGCCACTTTCATTTTTGGTTACCGCATTAAAAGTACGGACGGCGGTGCTTTTGGCTTTGCCGAAGTGGGCAATACTTTAATCAAAATTAAGGCGGGCGAGGCTTTACCTTTTCAAAATTACGAACAAAAAGATACACCTTTTTATCTCGATCAAGATGGTGAAACAGGTTCATTTGGGGCCGGCATTTATATCAATACGAAGCAGGCAGGCGAAGTAAATGCTGACGGTTACATTTATGTGTACGGTACTTTCGGGAAAACCAAGAAACTTTTGGTTGCCAGGGTGCTGCCAAAAGATTTTGAAAACTATAGCAAATGGAGTTACTGGGACGGAACCAACTGGCAGGCCGACATTAAAAAATCGGCAGCAGTAACGGATCAGGTCTCAAACGAACTCAGTCTTTCGCAACTGCCTGATGGACGTTACGCACTGGTATTTCAGCAAAGCGGTATTGGCAGGCACATCTGTATGCAACTGGGCAAAACTCCTTGCGGCCCTTTTGGTAAAGTAATTAAACTGTGGGATACCTCGGAAGCCATTGAATTAAAATCATTTTTTACTTATAATGCAAAAGCACATCCGGGTTTATCCAAAAAAGGAGAATTGCTGATTAGTTACAATGTAAACTCATTCGATTTTTTTAAGGATCTGCAAACACATCCTAATCTTTACAGACCGAGGTTTATCAGGGTGAAATTTGAAGGGATGTAAGATGGATACGAATTTCCACCCCCCTTCAAGTTATCCTTAAAGGGGTTTAAAGCAGTGGGCTTAACCGGGTGTTTAACGAAATGCCCTCAAACACAATCCAACTGACTGATATAGTGAGAAATATAATCTGCTTTTTTCTTTGACTTGTATTGCATAATAAACCTGGGGTGCTCCAGGGGTATAATCCTTTCGAAATATTTTTCCCGGGCATTAAGTTGGCTCAGGTAGCGGTAATTCTCACCAGTTCCGAGACAATAGCAAATTTTCCGGCTACAGCCCAGCATGATTTGCTGACAAATGCTGTTTTTGATAAATGAGGTAACACTGAGTAACAACCTCTTATTATCGTAATAATTGATATTCTTCTCCTTACCCTCCAAAGAACGCGTTACAAAACCTAACGGGCAAACTGAACCAATAAAGAACCTGGAATAAAACATTTCGGGCCCACCCCATGCATCGATAAGCTCATAGATAAAAGCTGAGGAAGGCTCGTGCATCAATTTTCCATCAAACGGAATCCCACAGTCTTCAATCAACCTTTTTGAATCAGTAAAAGGCACACCTGTACTTCCGGCGCCAAGGCGTCCGGGATTGATACCCAAAATCAGTCTCCTTTCAGCCTTATCGTTAAAGAATTTATTGTAAAATATAGCGGTAGTTTCCAGCACACGCGGATCCTTATAAGGGTTAAGCAAAACAATTCCTTCAGGAAGTTCAACATCCAGGGATAAATTGCCGTAGAATGCGCTGACCCGTTGCGCAAAAGTTGTGTTCTGTTTCAGTTCCATTTAGCGTCCTGTTATTAGGAGTTGTTTAAAGATAATCTATCTGAGCCGTTTTTCTTTCAATTCAGGCTATTACGACGAATGCCAGCGCAATTTCGCCTAATAAATCATGTCTCCTACTTGCAACTTTGTATTATGGCTACAATGGTCTGGACAAGTTCTCGCGTCGTTTACTCCTGCTTCATTGCGGACAGGTATGCCGTTCTAATTTTCTTAGCAAACCTGTCCGCCGTAGCCATTATATGCAGTATCGTTATTTCAGCGGTACAACCTTGCAGCCGGGTCTAAACACGACATCTCCAATTTAATGAGCACCAGGGTGTTCAGCTTTACTTTAAAATCAACTTAACTATATCAACATGCAAACAGCTAAAAAAAAGACGGCGGTAGTTCCTGCTAACACCACCCGCGAGATATCAGGAGCAGTAGCCATTCTGGAGGCGCTGGTAGCCGAAGGTGCCGACACCATTTTCGGGATTCCTGGCGGGGCCTCCATAGCGATTTATGACGCGCTTTACGACTACGGTGACCGGCTTAAACACATTTTGGTTAGACATGAACAGGGTGCTATACATGCTGCGCAGGGCTACGCCCGAAGCTCGGGTAAAGTAGGTATTGCGCTTGCTACAAGTGGCCCGGGTGCTACCAACCTCATCACTGGTATAGCCGATGCCATGATTGATAGCACACCTGTAGTCTGTATCACTGGTCAGGTTTTTGCCGCCCTGCTTGGAACAGATGCTTTTCAGGAAACCGATATCATTAACATTTCTGGCCCCATTACCAAATGGAACTACCAGATCACCGATGCTACCGAAATCCCTTCAGTACTAGCCAAGGCTTTTTATATTGCCCGAACCGGCAGACCGGGACCTGTTTTGATCGATATTACTAAAAATGCGCAGTTGCAGCTTTTCAAATATTCCGGTTATACCAAATGTAATCACATCCGCAGCTACAGGCCAAAGCCTATTGTGCGTACAAGCTACATTGAGCAGGCTGCAACACTTATTAACCAGGCTAAAAAACCAATGGTGATCTGGGGGCAGGGCGTTATTTTGGGCAATGCTGAACTGGAATTCCAGGCATTCATTGAAAAATCCGGAATTCCCTGTGCATGGACACTCCTGGGAGCGGGTGCAATTCCTTCTACCCATCCACTGAACATGGGGATGCTGGGTATGCATGGCAACTATGCTCCGAATTTACTGACCAATGAATGCGACCTCTTGATCGCAATCGGCATGCGTTTCGATGACCGGGTAACCGGGCGTCTGGATCTCTACGCCAAACAGGCAAAGATTATTCATCTGGATATTGACCCCGCAGAGATTGATAAAAACGTTGCTGCCACTGTACCTGTATGGGGCGATTGCAAAGAAACCCTGCCGCTGCTAACCAAACTTGTTCAATATAAAGATTACGCCTCGTGGATGGCCACCTTTGCCAGGTACCAACAGGATGAACTAGAGGTGGTGATTGAAGAACAGTTGTACCCGGGAACTGGCGAAATCACCATGGGTGAGGTTATCAGGCATTTAAACGAGCTTACCATGGGCGAGGCAATCATTGTTTCGGATGTTGGACAACACCAGATGATTACTGCCCGATATGCCCGGTTTAACCATTCGCGGAGCAACATCACCAGCGGTGGCCTGGGTACGATGGGCTTTGCCCTTCCCGCTGCCATGGGTGCTAAATATGGCGCAACTGAGCGGATGGTGATCGCGGTTGCGGGTGATGGTGGTTTTCAGATGAATATACAGGAGCTGGGAACCATCATGCAGAACAAGATTGATGTAAAAATTATTGTCTTAAACAACCGCTATCTGGGCATGATCCGCCAATGGCAAGAACTTTTCAGCGACAGCCGTTACTCTTTCTCCGATCTGGAAAGCCCTGATTTTGTAGCTGTTGCCGCAGCCTATCGTATTCCCGGAAAAGCGGTCCACCAGCGCGAAGAACTCTGTACGGCCATAGCGGAGCTGGTTGCGCACCAGGGGCCTTACCTGTTAGAAGTTTTGGTAAAACGTGAAGGAAATGTCTTTCCGATGGTGCCACAAGGTTATAGTTTAAGTGAAATCAGATTGAAGTAACAAATGAGTATTAACATTACAGAAGGCAACAGCCTACGGGAATACAATATTACCGTTTATTCTGAAAACAGTGTTGGCCTGTCGGGCCGCATCACCGGGATTTTTACCAGGAGAAAAATTAACATCGAAAGCCTTAATACCTCCCCATCAGAAATATCGGGAATATACCGGTTTACGATCTTGATTTGCCAATCTTACTGTGTAACACAAAAATTGCTCCGTCAGATCGAAAAGCTAACCGAGGTTATCAAGGTATACTGCCATACCGATGAGCAGGTAGTTTGGCAGGAATTGGCCTTGTACAAAATCCCTGCACAGGCCACCAAAGCAGCGCGGGTTGATCTGGAAAAGATTTTACGCATTTACGGAACCAGGGCAATTGCCCTGGAGGATAATTATACCATACTGGAAACAACCGGGCAACGCCAGGAAAGTAAAAAAATGCTAGAAGTACTCTCGCCGTATGGTTTGATAGAATTTGTACGCACAGCCAGGATTGCCATTATCAAAGAAAGCAGTGGTTTTATCGAAAAACTCCGTGAATTTGAAGCTGGCAGCTAACAGTTGGCGCAATTTCCGATGAGCAAACCAATGCCCCTAAAAATAAGTGGCATTGGTTTTGAAAAAGGTTTATAAAACTATATCAACGGGTATTTAGTACTCAAATTAACTTATTCGGTACTTTAGGAAGCTTAACATTTATTTGTACCGGCCCATGCTTAAAGCAGTTTACTTAACTGGCAAGCCGTCTGTAATCTGCGGGCGAACAGCCCGCATTTGCCCTAAAGAATTTACCAAAAACAGATTGATCTGAGAAATTCAGTTTATCGCTAATCTGCCGGATGCTCAGCAAGCGGTTCTGCAACAATACTTTCGCTTCCAGCACGATGGCCTCATCTATCCACCAACCTGCAGGCTTTCCGCTATGTTTTTTTATTGCAGCTGATAGCGACTTGGAAGTCAGAAAAAGCCGGTCAGCGTAAAATTCGAGTTTATGCTGGTGTATATAGTTGCTGCTCACCAGCTGCCTGAACCTTGCAAATAGCGGATGTCCACTCAATGAAGAACTTATTTCGGGGCTAAGCTGGCGGTAATAGGCGTCTATTTCGTACACCAGTGCAAAGATATAACCACGCACTACCTCATTTTCATGATAATTACCCCCTTGTTGTGATAACTGCAGCAATTCATATATCTTGTTGATCTTCTCATAATAAAGCGGGCTCAACTTGAGTACATGTAGGCCGTTATTACCAAAAAAATCATATTTAAAAAGAAAAAACAGATCAGCATGCCGCTCTAACAGAAAGGAATCTTTAAAAAAGATTACATCCATCTTCAATTCCTCGCTGTTTTTGCTAAAATAACGAATTACCGAAGGCCCCAAAGTAACAATAGCGGGCGCAATAACTTCCCAACTGCCTAGTCCTGCCTGAAGCCTGACACTTCCTTGTTTAATAAAGGCGAGCGCATAGCTCTCTGCACGATAGGGTTCAGTATGATATGGTCGGTTTCCGGAGCCTACAAAAAGGTAATCCTTTTTATAATCTGGCACGGCAAACAGCCTGCTATGGGTAGAAAGCGAAAAGGTCTTCATGGCTCAAGTATTTATCGTGCAGATTAATTGCCACGGGAAATAAAACCCGGCACACCTGTTTTAACCACACTGTTATATCGTTGCCTGGTCTGGATACGGTTAATTTCCTCAAAATCCAGTTCATTAAGCGGAGAAACATCAAAATTTTCCTTTGCACGAGCCGGTGTCTTAGGAGTAGTAAGCAATGCAGTACCGCGTTGAATAGCCCAGGCAAGCAATACCTGTGCAGGGGTTTTATCGCTACGCGCTGCTATTCCCGTGATAACCGGGTCTTCGAGCAAGCCAGGCCTGATGCCATGCCCCAGTGGCGCAAAAGCCAAAAACACAATTCCTTTTTCCTTGCAAAAAGCTAAAAGTTCATTTTCGGGCAGGTATGGATGCGACTCTACCTGAATCGCAGCCGGCTTAATTCTGGCCGATTCGTATAGCGGGATCAGGGTTTCTAAACTGATATCAGAAAGTCCAATTGCCCCGCACCCCCCACTATCCACCAAAGCCTCCATGGCTCGCCAGGTATCGAGCAAACTCACCTCCCGGTCATAAATCACATTTCCTGCTTCATCTCTCGGGTCCTGTTCCTCACCAGCCTGAAAGGCATAAGGAGTATGCATGAGGTACATATCCAGATAATCTACCCCCAGCCTTTCAAGGCTTGCATCAAATGCAGGTTTAACCCGTTCAGGCCTATGATTGGTGTTCCACAACTTGGTGGTAATAAATATATCCTCGCGGGCAAGCGCTCCCGTTGCCATAATTTCGTTAAAAGCCTGACCTACCTCGGCCTCATTCCTGTAGCGCTCAGCACAGTCAAAATGCCTGAATCCGGCCAGCAAAGCATCTTTTGTGGCACTTAGTGTTTCTGCCGCTCCGGGAATCAAAGTACCAAAGCCTAGCAGGGGCATGCCTGTAAGGCTATCTTTTTGCTCAAATTTCATTTTCTTTCTTTTTTATTTACGGTAAGTCCTGCTGCCTGGCAATATCCAAAGTTAAGTTGGCCAAACAGCAGGCTAACCGCTTTCTCTACCATACTAAGTTCGTCAGTAAATTCGGATAAGTGGTGTGACCTGGATCACATTCTATATTTACTGATGTAATTATAAAGCTTCTGATATTCCTCAACCAGATCATTAAGTTTAAACCCCAGGTTAAGCCCGCTCGGGTTAGGCAGGATCCAAACCTTTATCCCGTTGATTTCTATATCCTGAAGCCCCCAGGATACCCGTTTGCTATTGTAAAAAGCCTGGAAAGCCGCTTTTCCTAAAAATGCAATAACCTGAGGATGATAGTGAATCATTTTCTGTTTAAAACCTTCAAAACTGGATTCAAAATCAGCTTTGGAAAGCTCATCAGCGCTTAAAGTGGCCTTTCCTACCGCAGTAGTAAGCCCATACTTAAAATCCAGTATCGTCTTATCATCTACAGCCTCAATCTGGTAGGGCGTAAAACCAGATTGATGGAGTGCTTTCCAGAACCTGTTGTTATAGCCCGAAAAATGGTGCCCGTCTGAAGCGGATTTTATACCGGGGTTAATGCCGCAAAAAACAACTTCCAAACCTGGTAGCAAAAGATCTTTTAACATAAAAATTTTTATTTATAAAGTACTTAGTAAAGCTAAACCTCAGACTTCGCTTTGGTAGCATTTTATACTTTGTGGCCAGTAGCAACGCATTTTTTTAATAATCAATACGCCGAGTAGCAACATGCTGATTAACCCCAAACCAATGCCGAAAAACATAAATACAGCGCGATAAGTTAGCAGTTGGCTCTGCTTTCCCAATTGTTGCCCCAATGTTGCCGTTGCCAGCGCTGAGGCCTGATCGGCTGAAAATCCTTTTGAAATAAAACCTGTGCGGTAATAACTGATCAACTCCTGCGTAAGGGGGTTGTCAGAACTCAGATATCCCAAAAAGCTATCTTTAAACTTCTGGTTAAAATAAAGCTGAAGGTTGTAAAAGCCGGCAAAAGAATTTGAAGTTGCCGCAAAACGGGTGCAGGCAGCTATAACCAGTCCACTTACGCCCATATTGGCGCCAGCTCTGGCTAAAACCTCAATCATAATGGGTACAAATAGCAGCCCCGAAGAAGCCCCTTGCAAAATTACCGGTAGCATCAGATCGCCCATGCCTAAATCAGGAGTTATTGAAAAAGACATCCATGCATTAAAGCCTGCCATTAGTGCAAAGCCGATAACCATTAAGGTAACGATTTGGATCTTTTCGGCCAGCATCATCCGGATGGCAAATACCAATACCACCACCATTGCCGAAACATTACAGAGCCCAAGGGTGATGACTTGTAAAGCACTCCATTTTAATACTCCCCCAGCATAATTGTATACCATATTAATGCTGTCCTTGCTCCCATAATATACAGCAAGTACACCTACCGCGCCAATAAAGCCAGGAGAACGGAAAACCGAAAGATGGATAACTGGTCTTCTAACAATCGATTGCCGGTACAGAAAAAGCATACTGCCGATTAAAGCAGCAATACCACTATAACGGATTCTGCTATCCGAAAACCAATAATATTTTGATCCATAAATGATGGTATAGGCAAAAGCAAGTGCTGCCAGTGCAAATAGTATACTACCTTGCCAGTCGAGCTGGTACAAAGGATATGGCCGGTGCCCTGACCGGCGGGTCAACATCAAAAGAATAACCAATATCGTTAGCCCTTGTGCCCCGATGAGGCAATAATAAGTTACTTTCCAGTCAAAACTTTCTACCACCACCCCACCTACCGCACCAATTAATACAATATTGCTAAATATTGCACCGTAAAAAACCGCTGGAGCTACCATTTTAACCCGGCCAGGTTCAATACGGGTAAATATCAATAATAAGGTCACTACTAACACATTTCCGGTTAGCAAGCCCTGTAAAAACCTGATTACCAGAAACAAGTTGATGTCCTTGCAATTAAAGCAGAGCAGGTTCAGCAAAATAGCGAGCATAAGGCTGACCAGCAGATAACTTCTGGGCTCAAAAAACTTAAAGAAACGGAATTGCAAGGGAATAACGGTAATAATGCCAGCATAAGTACACATTACCGCAAAGGAAATATCTTCAGGCTGTGCCCCCAGATAAGAAACTACGTAGTTTTGCACCATCACAAACATACCAAGCTGGGAGAGTGAAGAAAGTAGCATCAGCAGCAAAGAAAAGCGCACTCCCCAATGCCATTCGCTGATCCACGGTTTAAAATAAACTGCTTTCATCATAATTTTCTTTTTACACTTACACTCACGTTCATGCCGGCAACAAGCCCCGCCCCCACATTTCCTTCAAACTCAATCTTAACAGGAACCCGCTGAATGATCTTTACAAAATTCCCCGTCGAGTTATCGGCCGGAAGCACTGCACTGCGCGAACCCGTCGAAGCCGCGATTGCTGAAATTCGCCCTTTATACGCCTCCCCATCATGCGCGTCCACACTAATTTCAACTGGTTGCCCCACATACATGCCAGCTACCTGGGTCTCTTTGTAATTTGCAGTAATCCACTTTTGCCCCTCGTCGATAATACTTACCAATGGTTGTCCGGGCTGGATTTGTTGCCCTTCCATAATATTTTTACGCCCCATTCGCCCAGAATATGGCGCACGGATAATGGTGTAGGAAAGATTGAGCCGCGCAAGCTGTAGCGCTGCATCCTTGCGTTTAATATCTGCCTGTAAAAGTGCAAAATGGGTTTTAAGCTCAAGGATACGCAACTGGCTGGTATTAAGGGTATTGCGTGCTGTGCTTAAATCACTCTGGGCAACCTGATAGCGGGCACGCACCTGTTCGAGGTCTGCCCCTGTTGCTGCCTCTTCTTTTACCAGTCGTTCATAGCGCCTGATATCAAGCTGCTGCTGGATATATTTTGCATCTGCGCCCCTGATCTGATCATGGTTTACCTTGGTTGATGCTTCAGCAGCGCTGATTCCGGCATGGAGCACATCAAGCTGTGCCCTGGCATCATCCATAGCAGCCTCTGCTGCCTGTAATTGCGCCTGGTATTCACGGTTATCAATTACCACAAGCGTATCGCCCTGTTTCACAGCCTGATGTTCACTAAAATTCACTTTTTGAATATAACCTCCCGCCCTGGCAGAAACAGGATTGATATATGACTCGACCTGAGCATCGTTGGTTTGCTCATATTCCCGGCTGTAATTTAGGTAACTAAATAAGTACCAGGCTCCCCCAAGTACCAAAACAATTGCAATTATCGTGATGACAATATTCCCTGGGTGTGTTTTATGATTATGTTTTGCTTTCATGTTGATTATATTTTAAAGCTTACCACTAGTGTATAATATCCGGTAGTAAATCCCGGCGGCATCAGTTTGTGCCTTTACTAAATTGAACCTCGATTCCTGATAGAGGTTATCTGCATCCAGTAAATCGGTTAATAACGATAACTGGTTCAGGTATTTTTTATTCACTATCTCATAGTTTACGCGGGCCTGTTCTACCGATTTTTCATTAACGGCAATCCTTGAAATCGCTTCATCGTATCTGATAAAATAAGCTTTGAGTTCAGTGCGAACATGATCTTCATATCCTTCATGTTGTATTTCGAGTTCTTTTAACCGCACCTTACCCGCAGCTACCTTGTGTTTGTTCTGATATAGAGACGAAATATTATATTGCGCCTTAATGCCCAAAAAACCTATCGAGTAAGCCTGGTCTACGGGTGGAAAAAAAAGATAGTTTGGATAGTTCAGGCCATAGCCCCCATACAAACTAACGCCGGGTCTGTTTCCGCTGAGCAATCCCTTAATCCTTGCCTGTTGTAACTCAATCCCTTTAGAAGATCGTTGCAACGTATAGGATGATTTCACCATATTTTCTAAAGTAATCCTTAAAGATACCATGTCTATGGCGGCCGTCTTTGCAGAATCCAGAAGTTCGATGCTTGCCGTGTCCGGTAAATCCAATAACAGGCTCAGTAGCTGATTACCGATGGCGAAGTCATTTTTATTCTGATCAAGGGCAAGGCTAACATTAGCACGTGCCACCTCCGCCCTCAAAACATCACTTCTGGTAACTTTTTGGTTTCTGTATAGTGCATTGATGTTCCCCAACCTAACTTCAGCCCGTTTTAACTGATCAGTGATGAACCTGCGTAACTCAGCTATCCGTAACTGCTCCAGGTAGTTCAGTGCGGTTTGCAATCCAATGCCCGCCGCCTGATCATGGCTGTTTACCTCCGCAATTTCTAACCTTGAGCGAGATTCATTTTGCGCTGCCTTTTGCTTTCCGCCATTATAAAGATTAAAACTCGCCTCAGTCCCCAGTGCAGCAGAATTGGGTGTGGGTTTTCGCGGTCCGCTACTAGCCTTACCAAGACCTTCTGTATATAAAGTCAGCTCCGAAAATCGCTGATAAGAACCATTAACATTAATATTAGGTAATCCATTGTTATGGATATCTTTCAGATCTTCCACCGAAGCCTGCTGCTCGGCAAGGGCCATTTGTACCCATTTATTTCTGCTCTTAGCCTGCGTAATGGCTTGTTCAATGGTAAAATGGTATGTCCCTTTATTTTGTCCTAGACTAAGCTCAACCTTTCCTGTTAAAATCATCATGCCAAGCACGCACCAGTAGAAAGGCGAATTAATATGATAAAAAAGATACTTTTTCATAATCACTTCATTAACGCCTAAAGCAATTTGCCTCGCAGTGATTAAGATGATGTTAGGCCTCGCATCGCACTTAGCCCTAACCATCTAACCTAAATTAACCCGAAACGAGTCGCAGGCATCTATCACCTAAAGTCTATTATCGCTTATGGCACAACAAAATTCATAGAAAGGCGGGTATAAAAGTCGATCAAAGTACCTCAACATTAGTCGAAACTGCCCAGGTTAAAAACATCCGGTGTTAGGGAAACTGCCTTTACGTGAAATAGTTTTTCAATAAAACAGCTTATAAATAATGTTTAGCATAGTTTTGCCAAACAAAAAACCCCTCTAAGTTATCCTTAAAGGGGTTCAAAGCAGTGGGCCCACCTGGGCTCGAACCAGGGACCAAAAGATTATGAGTCTTCTACTCTAACCAGCTGAGCTATAGGCCCGGAAAAAAGCCTTAGCTTTTTTGCGAGTGCAATGTTACAAATTTGCATTCAATTTTCGAAAATGTTTTTCATTTAAAATTAAAATATTTCACATATAAACTCATTTTCAATTGCTTAATTTACAATTTTTAAATGGCTTTAAGGTTCTTTAAGGGTTGCTTAACTTGTTCAGCTATCAAAAACCATGCATTTTGTGGATAAAACAGCCTTTCATCTCTTACCAAATGCGTACCGAATAGGCTATTTTTGTACCAGATATGAATACGCCCGATCCGGACAACCAACTCCTTTTAGATTTTTTAGCCACAACCAACCAGCCTGTGTTTTTAACAGGCAAGGCCGGTACTGGAAAAACCACGCTCCTGCGTAAAATCAGAGAGGTGACCAAAAAGAATTATGCTGTGGTGGCCCCTACCGCTGTTGCTGCCATAAATGCGGGCGGGGTTACGTTGCATTCGTTCTTTCAAATTCCTTTCGGACCTTTGGTACCGGTGGTTGATGAAAATACAGAAGTTCCTGTTAAATATTCTGACGAGAAAACCAGGTTGCTCCGCTGTCTTGATCTTTTAATTATTGATGAGATCAGTATGGTGCGGGTAGATATTATCGATTTTATCGATCGTACTTTAAAAAGGGTAAAAGGATCGAACCGTGCTTTTGGTGGCGTGCAAGTGCTCATGATTGGCGACTTGTACCAGCTTTCTCCCATCTTTCATGATGCCTGGCACATATTGGGCAGCTATTATCAAAGTCCTTATTTCTTTGATAGCCTCATTTTCAAATCAACCGCCATGCTTACGTTTACCCTGGAGAAGGTGTACCGCCAAAGCGACCCGGTGTTTCTGGATATTTTAAACGGCATGCGCGAAAATAACCTCAGCGCTGCTTTATTAGCCAAACTAAACGAACGCTACGATGCTTCGCTAAACCAGGAATGGAAAGACGACTACATTACCTTAACCACCCACAACCAGCTGGTAAACGAAATCAATAAGGGTTGCCTGGAAAAACTGGATGGCGAAATATTTGATTTTGATGCCGTGGTAAGTGGCGATTTCCCGAAAGATGCCTACCCTACTGATGAAAAACTACAGCTGAAACTTGGTGCGCAGGTTATTTTTATTAAAAACGATTCGTCGGGCAAAAAACAATATTACAACGGTAAAGCCGCAAAGGTAACAGCCATTAGTAAAGATAACATTAAGGTTGCCTTTACAGATGGTGGCCGCGAAATTGAAGTAGAAAAAGAAATCTGGCAGAATGTTAAATACAGCCTCAGCGAAGAAGACAATAAGATAAACGAAAACAGCACCGGCTCTTTTGCGCAGTATCCTTTTAAACTGGCCTGGGCCATTACTGTACACAAAAGTCAGGGTTTAACTTTTGATAAGGCCATACTCGATGTAAGTACGGCCTTTACACATGGGCAGGCTTATGTTGCGCTAAGTCGTTGCCGCAGCCTGGAAGGTTTGATTTTGAAATCGCCGGTAGTCAATCAAAATATCATTACCGATGCCAAAGTAATCAGCTTTACCAACACCAGCCACCAGGAAAAACCTACCACCGAATTATTGGAGCGCTGTAGCCAGCAATATGCCTGGGGATTGATACACGAGCTCCTTGATTTTTCACTGATCGGCAAAGACTGGGAAAAACTGGGTCGCTCCAAACTGATTGATAAAGACGAGAAAAATGCTTTTTTAGCCTTATACGAACAGGGAAATCAAATATTACAAAACGAAATTTTTAAAGTAGCCCGCAGCTTTATAGCAAAAGAGTACGCCAAAGTTTCTACCTCAGGTCACCCGGCAGCAGAAAGCACCTTTATGGAGCGTTTGCAAAAAGCTTCTGATTATTTCATTCCTAAAGTGCAGCAGGTGATTACCCTGATGGACAGGATTGTGGCCATTAATTTCTATAACGATACCCATTCAGATAAGTTGCTAACCTTGCTAAAAGATTGCAAAGATGCCTTAAACATTAAACTGGCTTTGTTTAAAATTTCGTGGAACCCTTTTTCGATAAAAAACTATATTGATACCCTGCATGCCAGCAGCAATAAACAGCCTGGAGAAAAGAAACAGCTAAAATCGAGTATCAAACCAAAAGAAATCAGCAATCCGCAGGTCTACAAAAACCTGGTTGAATGGCGAAAAACCATTGCAACACAAAGGGGCACTGCCGATCATGCCGTACTTTCTGATCTGGCGCTGCTTTCTATTGCCGAAAGGATGCCGCGTACTACCGATCAGCTGGCTGCATTAAAAAGCGTTGGTATTGGCAATGCCAAAGAACTTGGCCAGCAAATTACCCGTATTGTTAATGCCCATTTAGGTACCAGCGAGTTATTTTAAAAAAGTTTAGCCTGCTAAATGTTTTTTTAATACTTTCGCAACCCCATTTTAGTCGCCACACTTTATAGCAAACCCATGAGCAAGTTTTTATACGGAATAGATTTTGGAACAACCAATTCGGCCCTTTCCATTTACGAGGAAGAAAAAAGAGAAATTGTAGATACCATTTCCATCCCTTCGTTAATTTATTTTACCGAAACCAAAAGCATGGTTGATGGCGAAAGTCACATTGTAGGCGAAAAAGCAATTGATGCCTACCTCAATGATGGCATGAAAGGAAGGTTTATCAAATCGATTAAACAAATCCTTTCGCGTACTACTTTTACCGAAACCCGCATTCACAATAAACGCTATACCGCATCCGATCTGGTAACCTTAATCCTCAAAGATTTAAAAGATAAAGCCGATCAAATTATTGGCGAAGATTGCCACAGGGCTGTTATTGGTCGCCCGGTTTTCTTTGATGATGACAGCACCATGAAAGATACGCTGGCACAAACCAGACTGAAAAAGGCCGCCGAAAGTGCAGGCTTTAGTCAGGTCCGCTTTCAGTTCGAACCTATTGGTGCGGCATTTGCCTACGAAAAAACTATCACCAAAAAGGAACGCGTATTAGTAGCCGATTTAGGTGGTGGAACAACGGATTTTACCTACCTGGTACTAGATCCGGATAAGGTGGGCAGCAAAGACCGCAAAAACGACATGATTGCCTCCGGTGGTATTTATATTGGTGGCGATAGTCTCGATTCGGCTTTTATGTGGGAGAAAGGAACGCCGTATTTCGGTAAAAACACCATGTACGAAGCCACACCGGGCAAAATATTAAATGTACCCAAATCGCTTTTTGCCAATATTTGCACCTGGGATAAGATGAACTTCTTTAATGGTTTAAAAATCCAGAAGGAGATTGAAGAGTATTACTACTATTCCAGCAATGATCCTAAATTTAAAAACCTGATTACCCTGATCGAAAATAACCTGGGTTATTCGTTGTTCAGATCGATCGAAAAAACAAAAATCGAGCTATCAGACCAACCTTCATCCAACTTCGCTTATTCCAATATGGAAATCGAAATTGATGAAGATATTTCAATAGCGCAATACAATAACATTATCGAAAAAGATATCCAAAAAATTGAAAAATACCTCGATCAGTTTATGGAAACCTATCAGGTAGCACCTCAGGATATCGACTGTCTATTTTTAACCGGTGGAACATCGATGGTGGCAGCCGTACAGCAGCTTTTTAAAAATAAATTCCCGCACATCCCGCTAAACTCGGGCGATAACTTTAAAAGCGTAGCCAAAGGATTGGCTTATAGCGGTTACTTATTTGAGGATTAAGATTTCAACAATTACTTATATTTATTCATTCTTAAGTCGCGAATGCATAATTTAGCTCTTGTAAAATTGGTGCGACTGAATTAAAGATGCAGCGAGCAAGGCCTTACGCGTTAGGCGCCATAGCAATTAATGTGGTGAGGTCGGGAAAACCTGTTTTCTTGAAGAGATGAAATCGAACAGATGCCCATTTCTTTGCCAGACGCACCAATTTTCAATTCAACAGCACCTGCTTGCTAAACTGAAACACTGATATCCCTTTATACCGTTTAAAACTGCTGTTAAAGTTAGCGGTTTGGTCAAAACCGAGTATGGCAGCTATTTCATCTATCGTATACTCGCTATGGGTCAATAATGCTTCTGCTTCGCGCATAATGCGGTCTTTAATTAAAGCTGCCAGGCTTTTACCTAAAACACGGTCTAAAAAGCGGTTTAATTTACCTGCACTCAGCCCCATCCCTTCTGCATAAAACTGGATAGCACGTTCCTGCTTGTAATACTGCTCCAAAATAGCCCTGAAACGCAGTACCTGTTGCAGTTCATCGAGGGTTAAAGCGGCAAGGTAGCCATCTAAACCAGCGGTGTAACCTAAAAATAACGATAAATATTGTGCAAGAAAAGGAAGGTCTTTGCGGGCATGGATTTCCCTGCGCAACTGATCCAGCAAACTATAAGTCTTGATTGATTCTGGCTGACTTAAATCCCTGAAGGATAAGTTGATGAATAAATTTTTAGCCATTGGATCTAAATGCTGTAATAAAAATTCGGCATACAGCAAACTACTGAAACTAAGCCAGTAGCCTGATTTAATTTCACCCTCCAACCTTACTAAACCTTCTTCGGGGATAAAAAATATTCGCCGGTTTTCCAGTATATAATCACCAGAGTTCATGCACAAAAAGCCTGTACCTTCTTTAACAATCAGCATACGCATAGGAAAAGCTGCCAAAAGCGCACGCTCTCTCTTAAAAATTCCGCTAATTGGCTCCAGCTGTATCATAATAAATTAAAAGGATAAACATCAGTAAGACCAAAATTATATTATCTGGTTACATGCTAAAGATAAAACTTATCAGCCTGTATGACAAATACTATAAAAAATAACCAATCTACTTATTTATAAAGCAGTATCCGGCTGATCAATTACTTGTACGTTTATGGCAACCAATAGAGCCTGATGCAGCTCAAAAGAAACATTTAAGCCAGCTTTTAATTCAGCTCCATTTAATATTGCAGTACGGTAAAACAAAACCTCTTCTCCGAAATCGGTTTTAATTTTACCAAAACCCTCTGCTTCGCTATAACATCCTATTATCCCCACTTGTTTTATCATCCTGGTTCGAGCTCATTTTACACAATAGCCTAAAAAACTATGCCAAAATAATTTTAGCACGTAGCGCATACACAGACCCTGATTCGGGAAAATAAAAAAATGACAGACAACTATTTTTATAGGGGGAAAAGCGGAGTAACCGGCTTTATCCTGTTCGCGTTAATTTCAAGATATAGAACCAACATTATGGTTCAATAAAAGAAATTAAGCCAACTTTACATTAATGGCATTGGGGCCTTTTTTGCCCTGGGCAATTTCGAACGTTACTTTATCGTTTTGTTTTACTTTATCAACCAGGCCTGTAACATGAACGAATACTTCTTCGCCATTTTCGGTAATTACAAATCCAAAACCTTTAGACTCGTTATAAAATTTTACTGTTCCTTCCATTTAATTTAGATTTTAAACATAAACATACAAAAACTATATCAACTCTAAGCCATAGAATAGTTTTTGATTAGTTGAGAGCACGGAAAACGATTAAAAAAGGCTAAACTATAGATATGTTTTTACCTTAACCTTGCTTTTTAATGCAGCCGTAATATTTTTAGCCACAACACCTCTTTTTGTAATCTGGGTATCGAAATCTACCGAACTACCTACATACAAACCTTTTGCCCTGCAATCTGCAATGTCGAAATAAATGCTTTCGGCAACCAGCAGCTGAGAAATTAGTCCAAATCCACGCTGTTTATTATAAGCAGTAATAACTCCTGTCATACAAAAATAGTTTAAGTGTTTAGCCATATAAATATAAGGTTACTAATACTATACAATTACCGCAGTAGATATACGGTTAAAATAAATAGATAACCTTACCCTACTAGTTGATGTGCGAAGGCCTTTTGATCCTGCCAAAATGTTAAATTTGGTATACACACAACCTACAGTTGTTAACCAAATTTAAAACCATATTGGGGGCAGCCTGTTAATAATACACATTAACTTATTAAAGACATGAAAAAATTAACAAGAAACAGTTCGGAAAAAGAACTAGATAACGTAAAAGAAGGCGACAACATTCAGGATGACACCGGAAAACAGGGAGAAGTGGCCCATATCGAAATTTTAAAACGCCGGAGAGAAAAACAATACTACTATAAACTTAAAAACGACGGTACTATTCTGGTCATTAAGCAATGCCAGTTTTAAGTTGCCTTTGGACATAATAAATATCATTTTATTTAAAGGTTTTTATTATCGTCAGCTGGTTTATATGAAGGCTATTTTGGCAATAAGCATTAATTTTGATACAATGTATCGGTTGCATAAAATAATATCCTATATTTACGCAACACACCATTAACCAAATAAATGAAAACTATTGTTACACTATTGCTATCTGCTGCTGCCTTAATTTCGGCAACAACGCTTAACAAAAACACCTACCAAAGTAAAAAAACATCCTTTTTATCATTTGATAAAACCGACACCCCCGATCAGGACCGTTTTGTAAAAGTTACCCTGGCACAGGGCGAATTTACCGAACCTACAGAAATGGCCGTTTTACCTAATCTGGATATTTTAGTTACCCAGCGTAGAGGTGAAATACTGATTTATAAAAACCAGACTAAAAAGCTTAAAGAAGCAGGCAAAATCGATGTTTATTTTAAAACAAATGCCCCTGGTGTAAACGCCGAAGAAGGTTTACTGGGTATGGCTGCAGATCCGAAATTTGCCATCAACAAATATGTGTACCTTTTTTACAGCCCCTTTGATAAATCGGTAAACCGGTTATCGCGCTTTAAACTGGTTAACGACCAGATTGTAAAAGAATCAGAAAAAATCGTTCTTGAGTTTTATTCACAACGCGATATCTGTTGCCATACCGGTGGTTCAATCGCTTTTGGATCTGACGGATTATTGTACGTATCAACAGGAGATAACTCCACTCCTTTCGATGCGCCGAATCAAAAATATGTAAACCGGGGCTACGCTCCGCTTGATAACCGCAAAGGTTTTGAACAATACGATGCCAGAAGATCGTCGGGAAACACCAATGATTTAAGGGGTAAAATTTTAAGGATTAAAGTTAATGAGGATGCTACCTATAGCATTCCGGATGGAAATCTTTTTCCTAAAAATGATCCAAAAAGCCGTCCCGAAATTTACGTAATGGGTAACCGCAACCCTTACCGTATTTCTGTCGATCAGAAAACCAATTTCTTATACTGGGGCGAGGTAGGCCCTGATGCCAGTGATGACGACGCCTTAAGAGGCCCCAGAGGCTACGATGAAGTTAACCAGGCCCGTAGAGCTGGTAATTTTGGCTGGCCTTTATTTATAGGGAACAATTATCCTTACAAAGCTTACGACTTTACAAACGGCGAAAACGGCAATGCATTCGATCCTGCTGCCCCGATAAACAACTCGCCAAACAATACAGGTTTATCACAGCTTCCACCAGCTCAAAAAGCATTTATCTGGTATCCTTATGGCTTATCGAGCGAATTTCCTCAGGTTGGTGCCGGCGGCCGTACCGCTATGGCAGGCCCGGTTTATTATGCCAATGCCAATTCGCCATACCCGGCTTATTACAACGGAAAACTGATTATTTACGAATGGGTACGCGGATGGGTAAAAGCAGTAACCATGAATGCTACCGGCGATTACATCAGCATGGAACCATTTTTAGCTAATGTTTCACTTGCCGCACCTATTGATATGGAACTGGGGCCCGATGGAAAACTGTACATTTTAGAGTATGGTAAAGGCTGGTTCTCTAAAAACCCCGATGCGGCCATTACCCGTATCGATTATATGAAAGGAAACCGTCCGCCAAGTGTAGAAAGCTTAGACATCGCTAAAACAAGCGGTTTACTACCTTATAAATTAACTGCAACGGTGAAAGCTAAAGATCCTGATGGCGATGCACTTACTTATGTGTGGAACCTGGGTAAAGGCATTATTAAAACCACTGCCACGCCAACACTGCAATATACTTATACCAAAGCTGGCGAATACCCGGTGAGTGTTACCGTTATGGATAAAAGTAAAGCCGCTGCCAAAAGCCTGGTAATTCCGGTTTTTGCCGGCAACGAACACCCTGCTGTAGATATCGTTTTAGCCGGAAACAAAAGCTTTTATTTCCCTAACAAAGTAGTAAATTATAAAGTACTGGTAAGCGATAAAGGTGCAAAAGTGAACAATAACCGCATTTATATTTCCAATACTTACACACAGGGAATTGACATGGCTGGTGCTCAACTAGGCCACCAACAAGCTGCACAAACAGCCATTGGTAAGGCACTAATGTTAAAATCTGATTGCAGTACCTGCCACAAAGAATCGGCAGTTTCAATTGGTCCTGCTTTTGAAAAAGTGGCTGCCAAATATAAAAACGACAGTAAAGCGGTTGATTATCTGGCCTCGAAAGTAATTGGTGGTAGCCACGGCGTTTGGGGTGAAGTGCCAATGCCTGCCCACAGCGCCATGAAAGAAGCCGAAGTGAAAAAGATTACCGAATGGATTATGACGTTGGGTAATAAAGAAACGGTTGCAGCTTCGTTACCTGCTTCAGGCAAAATTGTACCACCGGCCAATGTAGATAAAAAGAAATCGGTAATGACGCTTAAAGCAAGCTATACCGACGCAGGTGCCAAAGGATTAAAACCTTTAACCACCACCAACTTAATTAACCTCAGAAGCAGCGTAATTGATGCTGACGACATTAAAGAGTTTAAAGGTTTTGAAAAGAAAGATATTTACGGTGGCGAGAAACTGGTGCTTACCCGCGACAATGGCTGGATAGCTTTAAAAAACATCGATTTAACTGACATTGCCAGTTTTGGTTTTTCATTTGCCAACCTGGCTCCAGGCACAGCAGGCGAAATTGAGATCAGATTAGACAGTAAAGATGGGGCTTTGGTAGGAAAATCGACATTTACCAGCGCTACACCTGTAAACCTGCTCACGGATGGAAAACTTCATTCCCTTTATTTTGTATTTAAAGGCGTAAAACCTGAAGATAAAAATAGCAAGCTCATTATTCAGTCAATAGTAGTAGCGCCAAAATAAACAGCAAGCCCGGAACAGCAAAAAGTTCCGGGCTTTTTTATTGCAAAAAGATGGCCATATATATACTTCTTTTAAAACAGCAATAATATCTTTGCAACAAAATTGGTAGCACATGCAAAACATTAAAAACATCATTTTTGATTACGGCAACGTAATATTCGATATAGATTTCAGAATCGCACAGGCATCTTTCCTAAAACTGGGTATTACCGATGTAGAAACCTTTTTTGCACATAAAGCACATAACAGCTTGTTTGACGATTTCGAAACCGGTGCCATTTCTCCGGCCGAATTCAGGGCAGGAATCAGAGCAGCAGCCAACCAACCACAGCTTACCGACCAACAGATTGATGATGCCTGGAATAGTTTATTGATTGGTACCATACAGCAAAACCACGATTTACTATTAGCCGTTAAAGCCAAATACCGTACGTTTTTATTAAGCAACAATAACGAAATCCATTACGACTGGATTATCAATTACCTGCAGACTACTTTCAAAATGAACAATTACGACGATTATTTTGAAAAGGCTTATTTTTCGCAGCACATGAAACTGCGCAAGCCTAACACCAATATTTTTGAGCAGGTACTGAAAGAAAACAATTTAAACCCAGCCGAAACCTTATTTATTGATGATAGCCCGCAACACATTGAAGGAGCCAGGAAAGTGGGATTAAATACTTTACTTATGACAGAAAAACCAGCGCAACTGGCCTCGTTTCTGAAAGCGAATGGAATTTTGTAAATTAGGGTATGACAGCGAAAAAGTTTACATCACTTAAAGAGTTCTATCCTTTTTACTTATCAGAGCATAGCAACACCACTTCGCGCGCACTGCATTTTATTGGCACTGGCCTGGTGGTTTTGACTTTCTTAGCTGGCTTTCTCTTTCACAACTGGCGGTTTTTCCTGTTAATGCCATTGGTAGGTTACAGCTTTGCCTGGGTGGGGCATTTCTTTTTCGAAAAGAATAAACCAGCCACTTTTCAATATCCGGGTTACAGTTTAGCCAGCGATTTTATTCTGTTTTATGATCTGCTCACCGGGAAACAAGGTTTTGTGGTGAAGAAGTGATTTCAGTTGGCAAAACATTGAAACAAATTTATCTTGAGACATCTGCATAAAAGAAAATCGTCATCTCGCCTGAAGCGCAGCGAAATGGAGAGATCTAAGTAGATTTCTCGACTCCGTTGCACTCCGCTCGAAATGACGACCCGGGTACAAATTAGCTAAAAACTAACCTACAGTTTCCTTCTTTTCAACTCTCTTTCAATCAAACCTAGTTCCCTACCCGTTTGGCCGGCAACTGAGGTATTTTCCTGAGCCCTTCTAAACAAATACGGCATTACCGCTTTAATTGGCCCATAAGGTACATATTTGGCCACATTATAATTCGAATCGGCGAGGTTAAAGCTTAAATTATCGCTCATACCTAACAATTGTGCAAAATATACGTGTGCGTGGTTATGGTCAATATTTTTTTCTTCAAGCAAATAGGTTAACAAACGGCTGCTATCCTCGTTATGCGTTCCTGCAACGATTGCAATTTCCTCAATATGATCTACACAGTAACGTAACGATTCATTGTAATCGCGGTCAGACGATGCTTTATCTGGTTGTATCGGCGAAGCATAGCCCATTTCGGCTGCGCGCTTACGTTCTTTTTCCATGTAAGCACCACGCACCATTTTAACACCTAAAATAAAGCCATCAGCTTTGGCAATTAAATGGTCGGCTTTCATATCAGCCAGTTTATCGTGACGGTACATCTGGTAAGTATTGTATACAATAATGCGTTCGCGGTTAAATTTACGCATCATATCTAAAGCCAGTGCATCAATGGTATCCTGAATCCAGGTTTCTTCCGCATCGATCATAATTGGTACGCCCTTATCGTAAGCTGTTTTACAGATTTTTTCGCAACGCACTTTTACCTTCTCGTATTCAGCTTCTTCAGTTGCCGTTAGGGTTTCTTTCGCATCTAATTTTTGCAGTAATGCAAAACGGCCAATACCGGTAATTTTAAATACAGTAATCGGAATTTTAACGTCACCATCAGCACGAACAATGGTGCGGATAATTTCTTCACAGGTTTCATCAAACACCTGCTCTTCTTCTTCCCCCTCAACCGAGTAATCTAAAATGGTACCTACTCCCCCTTTATGTAACTGATCTATCGCTTTATCACACTCGGCAATGGTTTCGCCACCGCAAAACTGCTGAAATATGGTTGCTTTAATAGCGCCTTGAATCGGGAGTCCGATGTTTAAAAAGAAATTGGTAATGGCCGGGCCAACTTTGGTTAGAAAATTATTGGCAATGATTTTAAAAAGCCAGTAAGCTTTTCTTAGTTCTGTATTGCTTTTTTGACGGAACGCAACTTCCGTATTATCGAAATTTGGTTGCTTATTGGGAGATAAATCCATTTGTTATCTATAAATTAAGTCAGATTGGTGCAAAATTATAAAAAGCATTCATTGTTAAAACTAAAAAGGTTTAAATAATCGTATTTTTGCAGAAAATGATACAATTCAAATTAGAAGGCGAATTTATTCCATTAATTCAGCTGTTAAAGGCTACCGGATTGGTGGGAAGCGGCGGCGATGCCCAGGCCGTTGTAATGGACGGTTTAGTTAAATGTAACGGCGAGGTAGATTACCGCAAACGTTATAAGGTTAGAGTTGGCGATATTATTACTTTTGGGGAAAATAAAATAGAAGTTATTTAATGGAACCACTAACCAGCGCAGGCCACTCCGTTTATTTCGAAAGTAATTTAACAGCTTTAAAAGTACTTTTAGAAAGCAACAAATACAGCAAAGTTTTTGTACTTGCTGATGAACATACCAGTGAAATATGCTTACCGCTTTTTCAATCAATTTTAGATTTTTCTGAATTTGACCTGATTGAAACTGCAGCAGGCGAAGAAAATAAAAACATCGATTTCTGTATCGGCATCTGGAAAACCTTACTGGATTTTGAAGCCGACCGCAAAAGTTTAATGATTAACCTTGGTGGCGGTGTAATTACCGATATGGGTGGCTTTATTGCTTCTACCTACAAACGCGGAATCGATTTCGTTAATATCCCAACCACACTCCTTTCGCAGGTTGATGCCTCAGTAGGTGGTAAAACCGGAATTGATATCGATAACGTTAAAAACATGGTGGGCACTTTTACCCTGCCACAAATGGTTTTTATCGAAACCGGATTTTTAAAAACCCTGCCAGAGCGCGAACTTTTATCGGGCTTTGCCGAAATGATTAAACACGGTTTAATTTACGACAAACCTTATTACGAAAAATTAAAGGCGAGCAACTATTTAACACCTGCAGCTGAAGATATTTACCGTTCGGTTGAAATTAAAAACGAAGTGGTAACCATCGATCCACACGAGAAAAACCTGCGTAAGATTTTAAATTTCGGGCATACCATTGGTCATGCTATTGAAGGTTACTCGCTAACTAACGATGAAAACCCGCTAACCCACGGCGAAGCGATTGCTATTGGTTTTGTGTGCGAAGCTGCGCTTTCGATTAATAATAGTACCCTTACAACCGAAGAACTGGAAGATATCAGCAAATATATTTTATCGTTATATCCTAAATACCACATCAAAAAAGAAAGCTACGATACGCTTTTAGAATTGATGAAAAGCGATAAAAAGAACGAAGATGGTAACATTTTGTTTTCTTTATTAGAAACAACAGGCAAATGCACGTTTAACTGCCGTGTAACCAAAGCCGATATTTTAAGCAGTTTAGATTATTATAACAGTTTATAACATGAAGTTTACCGGAAGTGATATTTCTGTAATCGGGCTTTTTGGTTTCGTAATCGTTTTAACCCTGGTTGAAATGTATTTCAGCTACCTGCACGACAGGAAATTATATACCAAACGCGATACCTGGACCAATATTTACCTGATGACGGCGGCCATTGTAATTAATCTGGCTACCAAAACAGGTACTTTTTTCTTATTGCAATATTGCTACCAGTTCCGTTTGTTCCAGATTAGCAATGTTTGGATTTACTGGCTGGTATTAATTTTAGCCCAGGATTTTTTGTACTGGTTTTTACATACCGTGGGTCACTACGTGCGCTTTTTCTGGGCCATGCACGTTACCCACCACTCATCAGAACATTTTAACTTAACCACCGGTTTCCGTTCTACTGTTTTTGAGCCTTTGTACCGGGTATTCTTTTATCTGCCACTGGCCTTTATGGGCTTTACAGCGGTTGATATTCTTTTTGCCTATCTGGTTACCCAAATTTACGGCAACCTGGTGCATACACAATACAATATCAAATTCCCGAAATGGTACGAATATATTTTCGTAACCCCATCGCATCACCGCGTGCACCACGCCAGCAATGTGCGTTACCTGGATAAAAACATGGGCATGGTTTTAATTCTTTGGGACAGATGGTTTGGAACCTTCCAGGCAGAATTACCCGAAGATGAAGTAAAATACGGTTTAACTACCCAACCTACTGATACAGGAGCTGTAAACATCATTTTCCACGAATTTATTGCCTTAACGGCAGATGTTAAAAAAGCGCCAACCTTTATGGATAAAGTAAAATACATTTTCAATCCACCTGGATGGAGCCATGATGGCAGCACTAAAATTGCTAAAATTATGCAACAGGAGCTCAGAGATGCAGAGGTGCTTGAAAAAGCAAAAAAGTTAAATTCAGCACAACCCGAATTAAGTTCGACAGTTTAAAAATAAGCGGTCTGTACTACGGGCCGCTTTTTTTTGATTTGACCCCTATAGAATAGATAAACAGCGTCAAAATATTTAAAGATATAATTCGTATTTTTGATATAAAGTTTATTGCTATGACAACATTGACCATACAAGTTAAAGATAACGATACAGAATTTCTTTTAGAGGTACTAAAAAGAATTAATGCGAAAGTGATCCAAACTTCTAAAAAGCAACTTTTACTTGATGGCATTACACAAGGAATAAGAGAAGCAAAAGAAATCAAAGCCGGAAAAATTGCACCATTATCATTGAAAGATATATGATATGGCAGAAATTACGATAGTCTACTCGCCAATTTTCATAAAAAAAGCTAATCAACTAAAGAAGAAACATTTTTCGTTAATAAATGATTTATCTGAATTAGAATCCATACTACTCAAAAACCCAAAGACAGGTACCGATTTAGGCAATGGCATTTTCAAAATAAGACTAGCTGTAAAAAGTAAAGGAAAAGGCAAAAATGGTGGTTATAGAATAATTACCTACTTACAAGTTGAAAATGAAATCAATATGATTTACATTTATGACAAATCTGAAGAGGCTACTATCACTAAAAAGGATATACAGAAAATAATTGACACCTTGTGACACAGGAACATTCTCGCTAGTTAAATCAATATTTTACAGAATTTATACCATGCACCAAAACGGTCTAAAATCAATAAAATTAAATTTTATTAAAAATATTTTCAATTTCCTATTGACAAATTAAATTTTGTTGCTACATTTGGCTCAACGAAAAAAAGAAATGCAAATTACAAACACATATTACTTTGGTTACTTTTACTATTTTAGTAAGAGCCGGGGCTAATATGCAAAAAGATATATAAAAAATATTAAAATGTATAAGAAAGTCCCGGCAAACAGCCGGGACTTTTTTTGTTTAACACAAAAAATGGAAACGACAAAACGAGTAGCAATTCAGGGTATTAAGGCCTCTTTTCACGAAGAAGCAGCCTACAAGTTCTTTGGTAAAAACATTGAAACTGTAGAATGCAATTCATTTAAAGAAACCTGCGATAAGCTTGAAAAAAACGAAGCAGATTTCGTGGTAATGGCCATCGAAAACTCCATTGCAGGTAGCTTATTACCAAACTACACCTTGATTCGCGATTACGGTTTCTCGGTTGTTGGTGAGGTGTATTTGCCTATCCAATTGCACTTAATGGCTTTACCTGGTGTAAAATTCGAGGATATTAAAGTGGTAACCTCCCACCCTATTGCTATCCGTCAATGCATCGATTTCTTTTACGATTACCCACATATTAAAATTGTAGAAAGCAACGATACTGCAGCCTGCGCCAAACGCATCCAGGAAGAAAAACTGACAGATACGATGGCTATTGCAAACAACTTAGCGGCAGAACTTTACGGCTTAAACATTTTAGAGCGCCGCGTAGAATCGAACAAGAAAAACTATACCCGTTTCCTGATCCTGAAAAAAGACAAAACAGACGAAGGCAAAAAAATAAATAAAGCTTCTATCTGTTTTCAGGTTGGGCACAAAGCCGGCTCGCTGGCCACCGTGTTAAACATCTTTGCCGAACAGGATGTAAGCTTAACAAAAATACAATCTATGCCGGTATTAGGTAAAAGAAACGAATACTACTTTTACGTCGATTTAGAATGGCCAAGCACCGAAAAATACGATAAAGCAGTTAGGAAGGCATTAAAATATACCTCGAACTTCAATATCCTCGGCGAATATCAGAAGAACGATAAAGTATAAAAAAGTCAGGAGTCCGAAGTCAGGAGTCCACAGACAGAATAGCAGAATATTAAAACTTGTAATAATAAAATAATTAAATATAACTCCGGACTTCCGACTTCGGACTTTTAACACCCAATCATCATGAAACTAAATTTAAACATTCAACCTTTAAACACCTGGTTAAACGTAAACAACGAACCATTAATCATTTCTGGCCCTTGTAGTGCAGAAACCGAAGAACAATTATTAACTACTGCACATTTATTGGCTGCAACTGGTAAAGTATCGGTTTTAAGAGCAGGTATCTGGAAGCCACGTACCCGTCCGGGAGAATTTGAAGGTATTGGCAGCATTGGTTTAGAGTGGTTAAAACGTGCTAAAGCAGAAACTGGTTTACCAACAGCAGTTGAGGTTGCAAATGCAAAACACGTTGAAGAAGCTTTGGCAGCAGGTGTTGATATCCTTTGGATTGGTGCACGTTCTACTGTAAACCCTTTCACCGTACAGGAAATTGCTGATGCTTTAAAAGGTCATGATGTTCCGGTATTGATTAAAAACCCGGTTAACCCTGATTTACAGTTATGGATTGGTGCAATTGAGCGTATAAATGGCGCAGGTATCACTAAAATTGGTGCTATCCACCGCGGTTTCTCTTCGTTCGAGAAAAGCTCTTTCCGTAACGAACCAATGTGGGAACTTGCGATCCAGTTAAAAACACTTTGCCCTGATTTACCGATCATCAACGATCCAAGCCACATTTGCGGTAACCGTGAGTTAATCCCTTACATCTCGCAAAAAGCATTGGATTTAGATATGCAAGGTTTAATGATCGAATCGCACGTTGATCCTTCAGTAGCCTGGACAGATGCAAAACAACAAGTTACACCAGCTGCTTTATCAGAATTGGTTGACCGTTTAACTGTTCGCGAGCCAGAGGCACCAAACGAAGCTTCGGCTGATAAATTAGCTGATTTACGTAAATCAATCGATAAAATTGATGATATCTTATTGCAAAAATTAGGTGAGCGTATGGCTATCGTAGCTAAAATCGGTGAATTTAAACGCGATAACCAGGTAACTATTTTACAGGTTAACCGTTGGGATGCGATCATTCAAAAAGGTCAGGCATTTGCAAAAGCATTAAAATTAGACTTAAACTTTACCGAAAAATTCTTAGAATTGGTACACGGTGAGTCAATCCGCAAGCAAACTGAAATTATGAACGCTGGTAAAGCTGAGCAAGGCATTGCTGCTGAGCAACATACTGAGGTTAAAGCATAGGTAAGCTTAAAGCTCAAAGACTAAAGCTAAAAGCGGTGTCTGACAGCGATGTCATCCTGAGCTTGTCGAAGGAATATGACGATTAACAATATATAATGAAGTGTCAGGTGCTTGCATCTGACACTTACATTTGAGCATAAAACAGAATAAAAATGTCAAAAAATGCCTTAGTTTCTTTTAAAGGAACCAAGAATATTAACACGGAAATCCAATTAACAGGCTCGAAAAGCGAATGCAACAGGGCGTTAATTATAAGCGCTTTAAGCAAGAAACTGGTTCAGGTAGAAAACTTATCGAATGCAGCTGATACCGTTACCTTAAATGGTATATTAAACAAGTTGGGCGTTGAGAGTGGTGAGTCTGCATCAGATTCCAAACTAAAAACTGCAAACTCCGAACTGGTTGATGTAGGTCCTGCGGGTACTGCAATGCGGTTTCTTTCGGCTTACCTTTCGGCAAAAAACGGTAATTTCCTGCTCACCGGAACCGAGCGCATGAAACAACGCCCGATCGGGATTTTGGCTGAAGCATTAAAAACCATTGGTGCCGATATTTCTTATACTGAAGCTGAAGGTTTTCCGCCATTGAATATTGTAGGCCCTTTAAATCAAAAAGCAGCTGCTGTTAAAATTAAAGGTGATATCAGCAGTCAGTACATTTCTGCGTTGTTGATGATAGCTCCTGTACTACCTCAAGGTTTAACTTTAGAAATTGAGGGCGAACTTACATCTAAGCCTTATGTAGATATGACTTTAGACATGCTTGCAGAAGTGGGTATAGCACATACCTGGACAGACAATTTAATTTCGATAAAACCACAGGCATTTAAACCGGCTACGCTTGTTGTAGAACCCGATTGGAGTGCGGCATCGTACTGGTACAGCATTGCTGCATTAGCCGACGAAGCAGAAATCAGCCTGCCAGCCTTAAAGGATAAAAGCTTACAAGGCGATAGCCAGATCCAGAAAATCATGAAAATTTTTGGTATCGCAACCAGCAAAACAGAAAACGGGATTTCAATCAGCAATCTTGGGCTTTCACTGGATACCAATCAGGTGTTAGACCTCAAAACCTGCCCCGATTTGGCACAAACCATTGTGGTTATTGCTGCTGTTTTAGGCAAAAACATGGCTTTTACAGGTTTAGAAACCTTAAAAATTAAAGAAACCGACCGTATTGCAGCTTTACAAAATGAACTGGCGAAAATTGGCGTTACTTTAACCGAAGATAACCTGGTTTACACCTTAAATACCGACAACCTTCATTTCCCTGATAAAATTACCATTGCAACCTACGAGGACCACCGTATGGCAATGGCCTTTGCTCCACTTGCTTTACTCATCAACGAAGTTGAAATTGAAGAAATGCAGGTAGTAGAAAAATCGTATCCATATTACTGGAAGGATTTGAAAAAAGCGGGGTTTGAAGTAGAGGAGATTTGAGAAGTGAGATATGAGACACCAGACTGAGAAAATCTCAGATCACATATCTCAATGCTAACATCTAAATTAAAATAATTAAACTAAAAAATTGAAGTTAGATATGATAACAGGGATATTTCTCAAATCTCATATCTAACTTCTAACATCTAAAATAAAATATGGCAGGTAACTCTTTCGGACAACTTTTTCGCATCACAACCTTTGGCGAATCTCATGGCGTAGCTATTGGTGTAATCATCGATGGCTGTCCGGCGCAGCTCGATGTTGATATGGATTTTATTCAGTCAGAACTGGATAAACGCAGGCCCGGTCAGTCGAAAATTACAACACAAAGAAAAGAAAGCGATACCGTTCAGGTGTTATCGGGTGTTTTTGAAGGAAAAAGTACCGGAACACCAATTGCCTTGCTTATTCCAAACGAAGACCAGCGCTCTAAAGATTATGGCCACAATGTGGATGTGTACCGTCCGAGTCATGCCGATTACGTTTATGATGCCAAATATGGTATCCGCGATCACCGTGGCGGAGGCCGTTCATCAGCGCGCGAAACTGCTGCCCGTGTAGCCGCAGGAGCAATTGCCAAACTGTTTTTAAAGCAACAAGGCATTGAAATATTTGCTCACGTAACTGCTGTAGGAACAATTGAAGCACCAAATCTGGAAAGCAACGATTTATCGGCTTTACTTCAAATCAGGGAAGAAAATATTGTGCGTTGCGCCGACCCGGCAACTGCGCACGAAATGGTCGAGTTTATTGATGCCATTCGCAAAGATGGTGACACCGTTGGCGGAAAAATAAGCTGTGTGGTAAAAGGATGTCCGGCAGGATTGGGCGAACCCGTTTTTGATAAACTCCATGCCGATTTAGGCAAAGCCATGTTAAGTATCAATGCCGTTCATGGCTTTGAATATGGCTCTGGTTTCGCCGGCAGCGAATTAAGAGGTTCGCAACATAACGATATCCCTCAGCCTAAAGCAGCCGATGCTAAAGTATTTAAAACTACCACCAATTATGCAGGTGGTATTCTAGGTGGCATTTCTAACGGGATGGACATCACTTTTAAAGTGGCTTTTAAGCCGGTTGCTACCATTATGCACAACCAGCAAACCATTAATGCCGCCGGCGAAGCTGCCGAAATTAAAGGTAAGGGCCGCCACGATCCTTGCGTAGTACCACGCGCTGTTGTAATTGTAGAGGCTATGGCTGCGTTGGTTTTAGCCGATCAGTTTTTAAGAAATAAAGTAAGTACACTATAAATCCTATGATGAAGTTCCTGCCCGTTCTACTCGTTTTTATTAGTATAAATGCATTTGCACAAAGCTATTCAGAAAAAATTGCAAAGCACAGGGAAGCGTACAAGCAGGATTTTATTACCGAAAGCCGATCTCCATTAAAGAAAAAAGACTTGGAAAACCTCCATTTCTATGATGCAGACAGTACTTATAAAGTTTTAGCTGATGTGGAGTTGCTGCAAAATGAAAAGGTTTTCAAAATGCCAACTTACGATGGTACGAGTAGCGATTATTTCAGGTATGCACATATTAATTTCAACCTAAATGGTAAAAAACTTCAAATGACTTTATACAAAAGTGTTGCGCTCTCGGCCAATCCGGTGTATAAAGATCATCTGTTTTTGCCTTTTACCGACGAAACCAATGGCAAAATCACCTACGGTGGTGGCAGGTACATCGATCTCGATTCCAAAGCAATTGCCAATAACCAAATCGAAATAGACTTTAATAAAGCCTATAATCCTTATTGTGCCTATAGCGAGGGCTATCGCTGTCCCGTACCACCCGAAGAAAACGACTTACAACTGGCCGTTGCTGCTGGCGAAAAGTTATATACCGGCGAAAAGAAACATCGCAAATAATTTCCTTTCCGGGAATTGATAAAAAAATACGGGGATTTACACAATAATTCACTTTTTCGATTAAATTTGAAACATTAAGTGTAAATCCCTTGTTCTCTAACTAAATTAGTACTATCCCTAAATGACGTATAACTGCTTAATTGTTGATGACAACGAAATAGAAAGAGATGCGATAGAAATGCACCTCAAAAAAATCCCTTCATTAAACATTTTAGCAGTTTGCAGTAATGGTATAGAAGCCTCACAAATTTTAGCTTCAACCACAGTTGATATTGTTTATTCGGATATTGATATGCCTGAACTTTCGGGCATGGATTTGCTAAAAAGCCTTAAAAAACAGCCTTTATTTATATTCGTTACTTCTTTTAGCGAGTATGCTGCCGAAAGTTTTAACCTGGATGCATTAGATTTTATTGTAAAACCAGCTACGTTTGAGCGCATACTTAAAGCAACCAATAAGGCTATTGAATATCTTGAACTCAAAAAGCTTATAGGAAAAGAAACGATACATGAAGAGCAGGTGGCTAGCGAGGAAGACAATCACTTCTTTTTCAGGGAAACCAAAGGCATTACCAAATTAAGGTATGACGATGTAATTTACATTGAAAGTATGGGCGATTTTTCGAAACTCTTTACCAGCACCGATAAGCATGTGATTTTGGTTAGTTTGAAGAATCTGGAGAAACAATTACCTTCCAGGTTTTTTGCCCGTGTACACAAACAATACATCATCAATGTTAACCATATTGCTACCTTAACCAATCATGAGGTACATTTAGATCACAATTTTACAGTGCCCATTAGCGCAACCAACAGACAAGAACTGTTAGAGAAATCGATTGATAAGAAAATCCTTTCGCGCTTTTTGAAGTAGTTATTTACCCAGTAAGATTTTGAAGTAACTACCACCTGCCGGATTAACGCCTGCACTGATTTTACCGTTCATGATGGAAATGAATGTTCTGCAGAGCAGTAAACCCAGTCCGGTTCCTTTTTCTTTATTGGTACCCGGTGTACTTACTCCGCCGCCAAGATACCCTGGTTTATTAAAATGATCGATTTGAACCGGAGTTAACCCAATGCCGTTATCAGTAATTTTAATTTCCAAATGATGGGTTCCATTGTCACAACTAACTTCAATATGGCCTCCGTTCGGCGTAAATTTAATGGCATTGTTCACTATGTTACGGATTACCAGGCCAAGCATATTTGCATCAGCCATACAAGTGGTTCCTGCCGGGATTAAATTCTGCAAACTCAGCTCCTTTTCGCTGGCCTGATCCTGCAGCGAACCCATTACTTCGTTTACCAAACCCTGAATATCCAATGTTTCTAAACAAGGGTTAAAACCATGCATCTGACTGGCAGCCCAGTTGAGCAGGTTTTCCATCATGGTAGAAGTATAGGTTAAGTTATTTTTCAGCGATGCCGCATAACGGTTTAATTTCGCCTGCTCAATGTTGCCACCTTCGAGCAATTGCATAAACGAAATAAGCGAATTAACAGGCGTACGCATATCGTGGCTTACCACACTAAAAATGCGGTCTTTTACCTTACTCAACTGCTCCAGCTCGCGCTTTTGGTTATTGATAATTTTGTTAAGCCGGGTGGTTTTGCGCTGGTTAAAAAAGATTACAACAGCAATAATCAGAATTAAGGTTATGGCAATGGTAAGCAATAGTTTTACGCGTTCATCGAGCTTAATTTGCTGGCGTTGTTCATTAATCTTTTTATCTTTTACCTCAGCCGCTATCTGTGCCTGGAACCTAACCTTTTCAAATTTACTCTCCTGCGCCAAACGCTGAATATCCAGATCGGCTTTTGCTTTTTGGAAAGTAAGCAAATCTAAAGCCTTTTCTTTATCACTCAGAGCCAGTTGTTGCCTTTTTAATACCAGCTCCTGTTGCTGCCTTTTTAACTCGCCATCTGTAATTTTTTGTTTAAGCAGGTAATCGCGCTCCTTTACACTAAAATCCAGCTGCATTTGCCTTCTGGTAATTTCTTTTTCTTTTTCCTGATCGAAAATCTGATCTCTCGCACCAATATATTGCCTGTAATAGGCCAAAGCTTTGTTATAATCTTTCTGTTTTTCGTAAACAGCACTTAGGCCTAAACAAGATTGTTTTTCGATATCGAGCAACCTGTTTTCTTCGGCAATTTTTAAGCTGTGGTTAAGTAAAACAATAGCATTGCCAAAATCATTTTCCTTTTGATAATAATTGCCCAATGCGTACAAACTGGAAGCGTAACTTTCCTGATCTTCGCCATCCCGGCTTAGCTCAACCGATTTCTGGTAAGATTTTAAAGCCTGTTCCTGTTGCCCTATCGAACTGTAAAGATTGGCCAGATCGCGTTTAACACTTGCTACCAGGCCAACATCCCCGATCGTTTCTGATACCTTTAACGACTTGTTATAATACTCCAGGGCAAGTTTCACCTTCTGCCCAGGTAAAACGTTCATTTCTTTTAATTCGCGGTCTGAGGCCTCAAAATAGTTGTTACCGATTAAGCCATAAACAACGGCTACCCCCCGCGAATTTTCGCCTTCCTGGGCAAATACTTTTAACGCCATTTTGAGGTAAACCAATGCCTGACTCTGGTTGCCCAGGCTTTGATAAATGCCCGATATGTTGGTGTAGCAACTTGCCATATCGGTTTCGTTGCCTAGTTTTTCATAAATGGCAATTGCCTTTTGGTTAACTTCTAAAGCTTTAACATAATCGGGGATACTGCCATACAAAGCGCCCAGATTAAGATAGGTACCTGCAGTCATATCCAAATTACCAACGGATGCAAATTCGTTAACCGCAATTAAGTAATTTTCTTCTGCCTTTTGATAATTAGACCTGCCATGATACATTAAACCCCTACGGTAATAAGCCATAGCCGAAAATTTCTTCATGTTTTTTTCGTGCGACAGCTGAATACTTTGTTTAAGATATTCTTCGGCTTTATCAACATTTTTCATCCGCATGTACTGGCGGTACACTTCTGTCAAAATTTTTATTTTGGAAGAATCGGTCTTTAAATTTTTTTCGTTGAGATATAGAAGACTGTCGAGTTTTTTTTGTGTAGCATTAGGCTGGGCAAAGCCGTTTAAGCTCAGAAATAAAAACAAAGTAAATGCAATACCTATCTTAAAGAAATAAGTTTTCTTAATCAACCGATTGAAAACAAGGCGTTTATTCATCCTATAATTAAAACTGGAGTTTAGTAATTAAAGGATAAACAAAAAACTTGCATCATACAGCAATCTCCAATGGGGATGACTTGGAACATACTGAAATAACAAAAATAGGGTTTGGTTTATAAATGTATATAAAAATCCGGTCATTCGGTAATCGAATGTTTACTCCATAGCCAAAAAACCCGGCTTATTTATTCCGTATAAGAATACATGCCGGGTAATAAAATGATTGTCAGCTAATTAATATACTTTAAAAAAGTGCCGGATATTTATTTGGATTGGCGTCGTGCATCATCTGGTAAATGGTTTCAATTACATCATCAACCGAAGGTTTGCTAAAGTAATCGCCATCTGAACCAAATGGCGGACGGTGCGGCTTGGCTGATAATGTTTTGGGCTGTCCATCCAAATGAAAATAGCCTTTTTGTTCTTCGAGTACCTTCTGTAAGATATAGGCAGAAGCACCACCAGGTACATCCTCATCTACCACCAACAATTTGCTGGTTTTGGCCAATGAGCTCACACAAACATGGTTAATATCGAAAGGTAAAAGGGTTTGCGGGTCAATAATTTCGACAGAAATACCTAAAAGAGCCAGTTCTTCGGCAGCTTCCTGCACAATTTTTAAACTTGAGCCGTAAGAAATTACGGTAATATCGGTACCTTCTTCCAGCACCTCTGCTTTACCTAGTGGCACGGTAAATTCGCCAACATTAACAGGTAATTTTTCTTTCAAACGGTAACCGTTCAAACACTCAATTACTACGGCAGGTTCATCAGCCCTGAACAAGGTGTTGTACATCCCTGCTGCCTGTGTCATGTTGCGTGGTACACAAAGATGCAAGCCCCTTAATGAACCTAACAGCATGCCAATTGGCGAACCTGAATGCCATACGCCTTCCAGCCTGTGGCCACGCGTACGCACAATAACCGGTGCTTTCTGGATACCTTTTGTACGGTAAGATAGCGACGCTAAATCATCGCTCAGTACATTTAGGGCAAATATTAAATAATCTAAATATTGTATTTCGGCAATTGGTTTTAAGCCACGTAATGCCAGGCCTATACCCTGCCCCATAATGGTCATTTCCCTAATACCGGTATCGGTAACCCTCAGTTCTCCATATTTGGCCTGTAAACCAGCAAAACCTTGATTTACATCACCAATATTACCCAAATCTTCGCCAAAAGCCACCAAACGCTGGTCGCGGGCAAAGTTTTCGTTAAAGCAGGCATTGAGCACTTCGCGGCCATCAACCATTTTAGAAAACTCATCGTATATGGCATCTACTACCGGTATCATATCGGGGCTTTCCATCCCATCGGTATGTAGTTTTGAATTATAGCGATCGTAATTAAGCGGCTCTTGTTTTTTATACCAGGCTAAAAGTTCATCACGCTCTGGAGAATGAACACCAGCCGATAAACGGATTGCCTTACGCGCCGCTGTAAAAACTTCTCTGCGTTGGGCATCGGCAGTTGCAGCCAATGTAGCTGCAATTTTAGCCAATTCGGGCTGGTGTTTGGCCACGGCACTCACCAAATCAACAACTTGTTTGTGCTCGGGTTTAATGCTATCTAAAAACTCGTTCCAGGCTTCTTTTTGTGCATTGCGAACAAAAATCTTCGCTTCTTTTTCAATTTCCAGAATTTCTTCTTCTGTTGCTACAGCCGAATCGAGCATCCAGCCACGCATCTTAAGGATACAATCGTGCTCAGTTTCCCAGCCCAGGCGTTCTTTTGATTTATACCGCTCGTGTGAGCCTGAAGTAGAGTGCCCCTGCGGTTGGGTAAGCTCTGTAACGTGGATAAGAACCGGTACGTGTTCATCGCGACAAACCTTAATGGCCTTTTCGTAAACTTCGCATAGCGCAGGATAATCCCAGCCTTTTACTTTATAAATTTCGTATCCGGGATTTTCCGGATCGCGTTGAAATCCTTTTAAAACTTCAGAAATATCTTCTTTAGTAGTTTGATATTTTGCAGGCACAGAAATACCGTAAGCATCATCCCAAATCGAGATGGCCATAGGCACCTGTAACACTCCGGCAGCGTTAATAGCCTCAAAAAATACACCTTCTGAGGTAGAAGCATTACCAATTGTACCAAAAGCCACTTCGTTTCCATTAACCGAGAAGTGCTTTAAATAATCGAGTTCTTTATTCTCCCTGAATAATTTAGAAGCATAGGCCAAGCCCACCAAACGGGCCATTTGCCCACCGGTTGGTGAAATATCGGAAGAACAGTTTTTAATTTGGGTTAAATCATTCCAGCTGCCATCTTCGTTAATGGACTGGGTTGCAAAGTGACAGTTCATTTGCCTGCCGCCCGAAAAAGGATCGGCACCATTAGCCGGATTGGCATAAAGCTGTGCAAAGAATTCTTTAATTGTTGAAATACCCGTTGCAAAAGCAAAGGTTTGATCGCGGTAATAGCCCGAACGCCAATCTCCGTTCTTAAATGCTTTCGCCATCGCTACCTGAGGTACTTCCTTACCATCGCCAAAAATGCCAAATTTAGCCTTGCCAGTTAACACTTCCCTTCGTCCTAAAACACTGGCCTGCCTGCTCTCAACCGCTATTCTGTAATCGTTTATCACGATTGATTTAAAATCGTTAAAACTCAATTCAGCAGCATCAATAGCATTGGTAATCAATTTTTCATTCTGCATAGTAATCAAAGATTGGTTGCGGCAAATATAGACAAAATTAAAAGTTTGCCTTTATCCTCTTATGTAAAATTATATATGGAATTGTAAAATATAATTGGAATAGTTTTTGTTTTAGTTTGAAAACATTAAATTTGTTTGAGTAATTTAAAAATAAAATACAACCACATAACATGAAAAAGATCTTAGTATTATTCGCTTTTGTATTAGGTTTTGGTATTGCTGCAAATGCACAAACCAAGCCTGCAGAATTTAAGTTTGAGTCGGAAACGCATGATTTCGGTAAAATTGTTTTAAACAAACCGGTAACTTACGATTTTAAATACACTAACGTTGGCGAAGAGCCATTAATTATCAGCAAAGCTGAAGCAAGTTGCGGTTGTACAGTTCCTAAATACACTTCTACTCCACTTAAAAAAGGTGAAACAGGTGTAATTTCGGTAACTTTTAATGCTGCTGCTGGTCCATCTTCTTTCTCTAAAGCAGTAACCATTACTTCGAATGCTAAAACACCGATTAAAGTACTTTACATTAAAGGCGAAACTGTTGCACCAGCTTCAAAGTAATTTTTTAAACGATATTATTTTAAAAAGTCCCGATTTTCATCGGGACTTTTTTTATTTTTGTGCCATGCCAAAAATTTCACAAAAAGGCGTTCAGATGCCTGCATCGCCCATTAGAAAGTTAACTCCGTTTGCCGATAAAGCTAAAAAAGACGGTAAAAAGGTTTACCATTTAAATATTGGCCAGCCTGATATTGAAACACCGGAAGGGATGTTGAATGCCATTAAAAACATTGATTTTAATGTTTGGGCCTATACGCCATCAGAAGGTACCCTTGCCTATCGCTTAAAACTTACCGAATACTACAATAAACTGGGGTATAACATTAGCCCGGAGAATATACTGGTAACGGTTGGTGGCTCTGAAGCCATTACCATCGCCATGCAAACCTGTGTAAATGAGGGTGATGAAATTATTATCCCAGAGCCTTTTTATGCCAATTACAATGGTTTTGCCTGCATGAGCAACGTGGTAGTAAAACCTATTTTATCATATATCGAAAATGGTTTTGCTTTGCCCCCAATTGCAGAATTTGAAAAGCTGATTACCGAAAAAACCAAGGCAATTATTATCTGCAACCCGAATAACCCAACTGGTTATTTGTACTCGAGAGAAGAGCTTGAAGCGTTAAAAACACTTTGTGTAAAATACGATTTGTTTTTGTTCTCAGATGAGGCTTACCGCGAATTCTGCTATGATGGCCGGGAATTTATTTCTCCGATGCATTTAGATGGCCTGGATGAAAACGTAGTAATTATGGATACTGTTTCTAAACGTTACAGTGCCTGTGGAGCCCGTTTAGGCTGTATAATTACCAAAAACAAGGAAGTAATTGCTTCGGGATTAAAATTTGCACAAGCGAGGTTAAGTCCGGGTATGGTAGAGCAAATTGCTGGTGCCGCTGCTGTTGATACGCCAGACAGTTATTTTGAAAAGGTAAATACGGAATATACTTTACGCCGTGATACTTTAGTGAGTCGCTTAAACAACATTGATGGTGTTTACTGCCCTAACCCAGGCGGTGCATTTTATGTGGTAGCAAAATTCCCGATTGATGATGCTGATAAATTCTGCCAGTGGATTTTAGAAGAATTTAACCATGATAACCAAACGGTAATGATGGCACCTGCTACAGGTTTCTACTCTACACCAGGCTCGGGCAAAAACGAAGTTCGTATGGCCTACGTATTGAATACTGATGATTTAAATGCAGCCATGGATTGTTTGGAAATCGCTTTACAACAATATCCGGGTCGCGTTGTTTAATCGTTGAAACTGCATAAATCGGTTAATTGTGAGAAGAAAAAAGCAGTTAATCGGTTTAAACAATTCACCAGTTAATCTTATACAGTTTGCAGTTTACAATTTTTCTGTTCACAGTTTTAAATGCCAAATATTAGTTTACAGCTATTATTTGGCATTTTATTTGTACATTTGCCTCTGGTTAATTTGTTTGATGTGTTTCCGAGATTAGGTAACTGCAAACTGATAACTGCAAATTTGACTGGGGCCGTTCTTGGATTTGACAGGGTGGCGAAGGTTATGTTAGCATGCAGTGCGTTGTTCGGAGAGCACTTAAAGTGAACGATCACATTTTAATTGGCGAAAATACTTACGCCTTAGCTGCCTAGTTTAGAACTACGCTAGCTTTTGTCCCTCTAACTGTTGCATTGTTGGGTTAGAATCCGGGGCATCGAAACAACAAAGCTGGCTTTAAGGAGATACGACTTAAAGTGAGATAAAGTATCTAAGGATCTAAATAAGGTCGGTTTTCAGCCCGTTTATTTCCCGAAAATCAATTGAAAAATAAGCATGTAGAAGGTATAATTTATCTCACAACTGGACAAGGGTTCGACTCCCTTCGGCTCCACTGGAATCAGTAACAAAATTCACCAAAAAACACTAAAAGCCTGCAAATCAACGATTTGCAGGCTTTTTTTTTTGGCATTTAGTGGCTTTTTTGACCAAATAACGCATATGCGAGGTGCGTCAAGAGGTGCGTCAAACGAAAAAAATTCTGACGCACCGAATTTGACTATAACTAACTATAATACAGCTAGTTTACCACGTAAACATCTTGACTTTTTTTGATTGCAATCTTAACTTTATTCACCATTTAAGATTACTTTTATGAAAAGAAATTTCAGTTTACTCTTCTTTCTGAAGAGAGGAAAAACAGACCCTCAGGGTATCTCATCAATTTACATGAGAATCACCATTGAAAAAAAACGTGTAGAAATTGCTACCGGAAAGGTATGTCAAGACGTAGATTGGGAAAACGGTAAGATCAAAGGAAATACCGCCCTAGCAAAAACACTTAACACTTAAGCTCTTTATCCCATCCTGGGCCCAGGGTACCGAAGTATACATCAACAAAAAAAAGTTAGCTATTGATATTAAAGCCGGATCATATCTTGATCTGAATAGGATCTGGAATAATAATGACCAGGTACAACTTATATTTCATTATGGTTTCCAGGTAAAACAAATGCCAAACAGCCCGCAGGTAATATCCATTTCCTATGGCCCGGCTTTACTGGCCTTTGAAGCGGAAAATGAAGTGATTTTGAAAGGTGAGGCAAATGATTTGCTTAAAAACCTTTCCGTGTTAGATCGCAGCAGCAATACCTTTCAGCTTAAAAACCCAAACAAGAATTATATACTCAGGCCATTATATGATATAGATACGCAATCGTATGGTGTATATACTACGCTTAGGGATTTTTAAGTATATTGTTTATTTACTGTGTTCTTTTTGGCAAAGACCACAGTAAATACTATTTGTTTGCGGATTTCCAATAAATTTTTGCTTTTGTCCATTGCTAATGAACCTAAAAGTGCAAGAGCAAATTATATAAAATAAATCGGGAGTTAACAGTCCCCTGCTAAAAGCTCCTCCTTTTTTCCAAATCTAACCCTATCACACCGAATCAGTTTGGCATATTAGCCCGGTGTGGATTCCGTTGCATCGGGAGGGTCATATCTATAATTTGAATTGGAGAATATAACGGTGTACTCAGTTCTGGTCATTTAGATTGGTTACAAAATATTCTGTTTTCAATTTTTTACTGTATATATTATTTTACCGGACAGTTAAAAGCAACAATGGAAATAATACATTAATGTACCTGACCTTCAATACGATTACATTAAGATAGAAAGAAGCCCTAAAGCAAACAGTTATTCAAATGTGCTATAAAAATGATGAAACAAGCTATCCGGGTAACCGCAATCCGAATAATTTAGCCTTGTAATCATTAACCAATATATGAGCCCGAAGCTGAACAAATTACGAATAATTTCTTTTTACGTCGTCTTATTAACCTTGCCCCTGATTGCATACAAAAGAGCCGACGGGCTAAAAGATTATTACAAAAACTATTTCCCCATAGGGGTTGCAGTTAAACCGGGCGATCTCCAAAATCAAGAAAAATCGTTAATCTTAACACATTTTAACTCGATCACTGCAGAAAATGCTATGAAAATGGGGCCCATACACCCCTTTGAAAATAGATTTTTCTGGAAAATGGCAGACTCCATTGTTCAATTCGGATTAGATCATAAAATAAAAGTACGGGGACACTGCCTGGTTTGGCATGCACAGACGCCAAGATGGCTGTTTAAAGATTCTACCGGCAACACAGTAACTAAAGAACTGTTACTTTCCAGGCTCAAAAGCCATATTAACACGGTCGTATCCCGATACCGCGGAAAAGTTTACGCCTGGGATGTGGTAAATGAAGCAATTGCCGATGACACCAGTACTTTCCGCAAATCTCCCTTGTATAATATTGCCGGAGAAGATTTTATTGAGCAGGCCTTTCGGTATGCGCATGCGGCAGATCCAAAAGCAGTGTTGTTTTACAACGATTACAACACAGAAAATCCTGCAAAACGGGATAAGATATACCGGGTGCTTAAAAACCTGCTGGCCAAAGGCGTTCCCATTCATGGCGTTGGCTTACAGGCCCATTGGTCTGTCAATAACCCGAGCCGATCCGAACTGGAAAAATCAATTGAATTATTCTCTTCTCTTGGCCTCCAGATCCAGTTTACCGAGCTAGATGTTTCCGTGTATTCGGGAAGGCAGGGCGGACAGCTGATTACAGGAGAAAAAGGGGCTAATGCAACTGTTTTTACGCCCGAAATGGAACAACAACAGCTTGAGAAATATCAGATGATTTTTGAAGTGTTTAGGAAATATAAAAAGAATATTACCGGTGTTACGTTTTGGAACCTTTCTGACCGTTATAGCTGGCTCGATGGCAGGGGCAGAAAGAACTTTCCGCTACTGTTTGATGCCAATTTAGAACCCAAAAAAGCATACTACCAGGTAACGAGGTTTTAAACTTGTACCGATTTGATGATTGAAGTACAAGTGTGTAGCTAAAAACGTATGCTACCAGGTGCTAAAAGCAAACACATCCGAATTTATTACGCTTAACTATAACCAAATATGACTAAACTACGTGCCATCTTTATTTGCGCAGCTTTGTTGCTGGCCAGCATTCCCTCATTTGCGCAGGATCCAAATTTTTATATATTTCTCTGTTTCGGACAATCGAACATGGAAGGTGCCGCTAAATTTGAAACGCAAGATACTACAGCAGTTGATCAACGTTTTCAATTGTTGGAGGCTGTTAATTGCAACAACTTAAACCGTACAAAAGGCAACTGGTATACTGCCGTTCCGCCCTTAGCAAGATGTAAAACCGGATTAGGCCCGGTAGATTATTTCGGTCGCACACTTGTTGCCAACCTGCCCAAAAACATTAAAATTGGTGTAATCAATATTGCTGTAGGCGGATGCAAAATTGAACTCTTCGACAAAGAAAATTATCAATCCTACACGGCAACAGCTCCAGATTGGATGAAGGGGATGTTAGCCGAATACGATGGAAACCCCTATGCCTGCCTGGTAGAGATGGCCAAAATTGCACAGCAAGCCGGTGTAATTAAAGGAATATTATTGCACCAAGGCGAATCAAATACTGGCGATAAAACGTGGCCCGAAAAAGTAAAGCATGTATATGATAACTTGTTAACAGACCTAAAACTAGAGGCTAAAAATATTCCGCTCCTTGCCGGGGAAGTTGTAAATGCCGATCAGGGGGGAGTTTGTGCCAGTATGAACACCGTTATTGCAACCCTACCGCAAACCATTGCAAATGCGCACGTTATTTCTTCTGCAGGCTGCCCTGATGGGCCAGATAACCTACATTTTTCTGCCGAAGGCTACCGGATGTTGGGTAAAAGATATGGAGAAAAGATGCTGAACCTACTCGGCAAAAAATAACCAGATAACCTATACTTTTCAAAATTGATCAAGATATAATGAGTGCCAAAAATATATTTTTAAGCTATAGCCTATTGCTATCCTTTGCGCTGAGTTTTGGAGGATGTAAATCGAGCCAATCTCTTTCCAATAATCAGGCAGATACCAGGGGTTTAAAAGATTTTTACAAAAATCACTTTCCAATAGGTGTGGCCGTTGGCAAAAGAAATCTGAGCGGAGAAGAAAGCGTATTGATTAAAAAACACTTTAACAGCATCACGGCCGAAAACGACATGAAAATGGAGCGGATGCAACCCGAAGAAGGCCAGTTCAACTGGAAGGAAGCCGATTCAATTATCAGCTTTGCAGAGAAAAATAACATCAAAGTGCGCGGACATAACTTATGCTGGCATGAACAGGCACCTGCATGGTTTTTCACTGATAAAGCTGGAAAAGATGTAAGTAAAGCGGTATTGCTACAGCGATTGAAAGCACATATTGATGCTGTAGTTGGGCGGTACAAGGGAAAAATATATGCCTGGGATGTTGTAAATGAAGCAATTGATGACGATTCGACGAAATACCTAAGAAATTCGAAATGGTTTCAAATTTGTTGCGAAGACTTTATTAGCAAAGCATTTGAATATGCACACGCTGCCGATCCCGACGCGAAACTTTATTACAACGATTACAATACCGAACGACCAGAAAAAAGAGTGCGTGTTTACAAGTTACTCAAAAGCCTCAAAGATAAAGGTGTACCGATAGATGGTGTTGGCCTGCAAGCACACTGGTCTATTTACGAACCTACTGAAAAAGAACTCGTTACAGCAATTAAAAGCTACTCATCTTTAGGCCTCAAAATACAGTTTACCGAGCTTGATCTTTCTATTTACCCCTGGGAGAAAAATAAACGCAGCAAACGCCCGGATGAAAGTGATGTTTACACCACTGAACTCGAAGCCAGGCAGGTTGCGAAATACAAAATGGTGTTCGATGTATTTAGAAAGTATAAAAACGTAATCACCAATGTTACTTTCTGGAACATTTCAGATCGCCGCACCTGGTTAGATGGTTATCCGGTGCCCGGCCGTAAAAATTACCCTTTACTTTTCGACACACAATTAAAACCCAAAAAAGCTTATTGGGGAGTCGTTAAATTTTAACCAATGAAGAAATTATTCGCGCTAATCGTTTTCATTTTCAACTTCATTACGGTGCAGGCTGATACGCTTGATCCAATAATGGTCAGTACTTACCTTCCCGGAAGTTTTCCTTTGGTGAGCCAGGGCAAGGTTCCTGCTATCATGGTAAGCGCTAACGAATGGCCTGGTGCCATACGTGCTGCTAAAAACCTGCAGAACGACATTAAATCGGTTAGTGGAATTGAGCCAGTATTCTTAACCGATAAAATAAGTCGGCTACCCATTATCATTGGTACTATTGGTAAAAGCAAAATCATCGACGAAATGATCCGTAACCACAGCATTAATGTTGCCGAAATTGCCGGAAAATGGGAAGCCACATTAATTCAGGTGGTAAAAAACCCAATTAAGGGCATTGATTCTGCGTTGGTAATTGCCGGAAGTGATAAACGGGGAACAATTTATGGAATATACGAGCTTTCTGCTCAAATGGGTGTATCGCCCTGGCACTACTGGGCTGATGTTCCGGTAAAAAAAAGCAACTCGTGCTATGTTGTTGCCGGGAGGCATGTAATTGCTTCGCCTAAAGTAAAATACCGGGGAATATTTTTAAATGACGAAGCCCCTGCACTTTCAGGGTGGAGCAGAAAAGAATTTGGTGGATTTAACCACAAGTTTTATGAGAAAGTGTTCGAATTAATTCTTCGCTTAAAGGGAAATTATTTGTGGCCGGCCATGTGGGGAAGTGCATTTAACGATGACGATACTCTGAACCCCATTTTAGCCGACGAGTATGGGGTGGTGATTGGGACTTCGCATCACGAACCCTTAACGCGTGCCCATGATGAGTGGAAACGATACAAGGGCAATAAATGGAACTATGATCAAAATCCGGAACAATTGCGTGCGTTTTGGGAAAGTGGCCTGCAACGCGTGGCCGATAAGGAACAGATTATCACAATTGGCATGCGTGGCGATGGCGACGAACCCATGTCGACCGGCACTGCTACTGCCCTGCTCGAGAAAATTGTAAAAGACCAGCGCGAAATTATTGAAAAAGTAACAAAAAAACCTGCTGAGCAAACCCCGCAACTATGGGCATTGTATAAGGAAGTTCAGGATTATTACGACAAAGGCATGCGTGTACCTGATGATGTGACTTTACTTTTATGCGATGATAACTGGGGCAACATCAGAAAATTGCCCCGATTAGGTGAAACGCCCAGAAAGGGTGGCTATGGGATTTATTATCACTTTGACTATGTGGGTGGTCCGAGAAACTACAAGTGGGTAAACACCAACCCCATTCAAAAAATATGGGAACAAATGCACCTTGCATACGAATATGATGCAAATCAGATTTGGATTGTAAACGTGGGCGATTTAAAACCTATGGAGTTCCCCATCCAGTTCTTTTTAGATTATGCCTGGAATCCTAATGCCATTCCGGCCAGTAAATTAATGGACTATACGATTAATTGGGCTGGTAAACAGTTTGGCAGTGAACATGCTATAGCAATTTCTAAGCACGTATCCACTTACCTGAAATACGCTGGCAGAATTAAACCCGAACTGCTTGATGAGCATACATATAGCTTGAGCAACTACAACGAGTTCGAACAAGTAACGGCTGATTTCAATACACTTAAAAAACAAGCCTTCGCCACCTGTAACCAATTAACACCTAATCAAAAGGATGCCTATTATCAACTGGTCCTTCATCCCATTGAAGCCGTGGCTAATTTATATGAAATGTATCTCGCAGTGGCGAAAAATAAATTATATGCCAAACAGGGGCGATTTTCGACCAATAGTTTCGCCAGCAAGGTTGATTCGTTATTTAAACGGGATGCCGAAATAAGTACTTACTACAACAAAACAATGGCTGGTGGAAAATGGGATCACATGATGGACCAAACGCATATTGGATACACCTCCTGGCAGCAACCTGATGGTAATATTATCCCTAAAACTATGCTGATTAACAACACGACAACTTCTCTGGGTATCTCGTTGGAAAACTCAGAACTTCACTTTACCGGAAAAACAAAGTTAGCGCAAGGCTTCACTTTTTCGATGTTTACAAAAACAGCACATACCTTCGAAATTTTCAAAACAGGTGCAGATGAAGTGAAATACGAGATCAAAGCCCCTGATTATATATTATTGAGCAGTAGAAAAGGAACAATCGGTGCTGATCAGAAAATTCAGATCAGTATTGACTGGAGTAAAGCACCTAAAGGCATCAAAACTAGTGAAATTTACATTTCTGGCAGCGATAAATCAAGTATCATCATCCCTGTTAAAACCGAAAACATTGTACCTATTGACTTAACGGCTAATTTGTTTCTAAGTGATAATGGCTACATCTCGATGGAGGCGGCAAGTTATAGCAGCGCGGTAAACAGCAGACCTGTTTTTTGGAAAACCATTCCTGATTATGGAAAAACCAGCGGCGGCGTAATTGCAACACCAGTAACTGCTCCGGTACAGCAACCTGGTATAGACTCGCCGCATTTGGCCTATGATATTTTTGTAACTGAAACAGGCAATTTTACCCTAAATAGCTTTATCTCACCCACTATAGATTTCACCGGGAAAGGTGGGCTAAAATTTGCTGTTTCATTAGATGATCAAACACCAATAGAGGTTAATATCAGTACAGATTATACTTCTGACTATGCCTGGGGGCAATCGGTAGCCAATAACATCAAAATTTTCAAAACTCCCCTTGCCTTTAGCAAAACAGGCAAACACACCATCAAATATTGGATGATTAATCCAGGGTTGGTATTACAAAAATTGGTACTGAATCTAGGTGGATTAAAACCAAGCTACCTGGGCCCACCAGAAAGCGCTAAAAGTGCACGAAACTAACTTTAACCCAACGATAAACCACATGATTAACGAATTAAAAAAATTAACCCTTTTAACAGCTATAATAGGAATTGCTGGTGCCGCATCTTGTCAGCAAACAAACCAGACAACCGAAAACCAAAAGACAAATACGGGCAAAAAAAACGGTTACCTATCGCAGCCGCTTATCTCCAATATTTACACTGCCGATCCGTCTGCACACGTTTTCAACGGAAAAATTTATATCTATCCTTCGCATGATATCGAAGCTGGTACGCCTGAAAATGATAGTGGTGATCATTTCGATATGAGAGATTACCACATTTTGAGCATGGACAGTATTAATGGCAAGGTAACCGATCATGGTGTGGCATTAAGCATAAAAGACATTCCATGGGCCGGCAGACAACTTTGGGCGCCCGATGCGGCCTTTAAAAACGGAACCTATTACCTCTATTTCCCGGTTAAAGATAAAGCTGATGTATTTAGAATAGGTGTTGCTACATCAAAAAATCCGGCAGGGCCATTTAAAGCTGAACCAGAACCTATTAAAGGAAGTTTCAGTATCGATCCGGTAGTGTTTACAGATACCGATGGCGCCAGTTACATGTATTTTGGTGGCATTTGGGGCGGGCAGTTACAGCGCTGGAATAACGGAAAATATGATGCCAATGGTTCAAAAACCGATTCACAAAAAGAAGATGAGCCTGCATTGAGCGCAAAGGTGGCGAAAATGAGCAGCGATATGTTATCTTTTGATGGCGAGGTAAAAGATGTTCAATTGGTAGATAAGCAAGGTAAACCATTGCTTACTAAAGATCACAACCGACGTTTTTTTGAAGGCGCCTGGATGCACAAATTTAATGGTAAATATTATTTCACCTACTCAACCGGCGATACCCATTACTTAGCCTATGCAATTGGCGAAAAACCTTATGGGCCATTTGTTTACGAAGGTACTTTTATGAATCCTGTTCAGGGCTGGACTACCCATCATTCTATTCTGGAAATTAAAGGTAAATGGTATATCTTTTATCACGACACCCAACTTTCGGGCAAAACCCACCTTAGAAATGTGAAAGTAACCAGCTTAAAACACAACACTGATGGAACGATAGAAATGATTGAACCCTTTGTTAAATAAAAATTAGCAATGTGATTCAGAAGCCCTTAATTTCCCAACTTCACATCAGCTTACCGATGGAAATTTAACTTTAGGTGTTAAATTTCCATCGGTAAAATAACTACTTATGGGCAAACACCAGTTGGGAAAATTGATACAGGTCATTTTTCCAGACTTTAAAATCATGTTTTCCTGGCTCTTTGTAGAAAATATGCGGCACCTTGTTTTCAACCATATAATCGCGGGTGCGTTCACTGATTTTTAAAAGTCCGTCTTCATCGCCACATGAAATCCAAAGCAGTTTAATTTTGTCTTTCGCTGCATCCGGATTGGGCAACAACTGAGCTGGCATTTTGGTATTTGGTGCCGATGAGAACCCGCCTATCCAGGCAAACTTATCTAAATTTCCCAATCCAAAATTTAAAGATTGCCCACCTCCCATTGATAAGCCGGCAATAGCCCTACGTGCTCTGGTTGTTTCTGCCGGATAATTTTTTTCTATGTAGGGAATTAAGTCATCCAACAGATCGCGTTCAAAGGTTGCAAAAGCAGCTACTTTATCTGGCGCCATAATATTGCCTGAAGCGCGATCATCTGCCATCGCCCTTCCATTTGGTAACACCACAATCATATCTTTTACTTTTTTTTGCGCATAAAGATTGTCGAGTATGCGCTCTGGCCGTCCTTGATTTAGCCACTCAAATTCGTCGCCACCAATACCATGCAAAAGGTAGAGCACCGGATATTTTTTAAGTTTTGAATAGTTTGGTGGCAAATAAACAACTGCACGCCTTTTTACACCAACGGTTTTTGAATGATAGGTAATGGTATCTAATTTACCATGGGCAATTGTGGGATTTGGTTCATCAAATCCGATGGGAGCCTGGCCAGTCTGCGCATGGGCGACACCCAAAAACAGGCACAGGTTTAACAAGCATAATAAAGGTTTTTTCATCTATATTTTTAGTTTTTAGGGTTTGTAATCGTGTCTTAGAGTTTCGCACAAGGTGTTTTAAAATCATCCAGATGGGAAACTATTTTATTTTGCTTCAATCCTAAAATAATCAAAGTCAACATATCCCCCTGCACTTTCAGTTGCATAGTTAAACAATGCGAAACGATAGCCAATAAAATGGGGAAGCGTATATGACATTTGCAGTGGCCCTCCTACCGGTTTCCAGGTTTTGCCATCGAAACTGTAAAAAAAGTAGCCTTTATCTGTTCGGTTATCAAAATCACAAGTTGCTTTAAGATAAATGGTTTGCTGCCCGGCCGGAACCTCTTCGCCATTTACAGTACCATTTTGTGCACTTACCATTACAACCATTTTCTTAGCGCCCACCTGTTTTACACCAACCCATCCAAATTTACGTTGAAGCAACATCAATCCAGCCTGATCTCCGGCTTTCATATTCGAAATATCAATTAAAGTTATTGCTGTTGATTTGGGGCCGATGGTGCGTTGTGTTAATGTATTACGGGCCAAAAGAATATTGGTATCAACTCTGGAAGTAGTAAGCCGCAAAAAACCTGGCCGTTTGCTTAACGACCAACATGCATGGTCTGGATTGTGGTTCCATTGCCATACCAATGGTAATGCCTGACTGTCTTTTTTACGATCAAATTCATCAGATGCCACAATGCCAGGAATTAAGCCTTTGCTAAGGGGAAGCTCGAGTGTTTCAGGAACTTTACCATTAACCCCTAATACCGGCCACCCATTTTCCCAACTAACCGGAACCAGATAAGGAATGCGGCCAACGGACCCAAAATCACTAAAAAGATAAGAAAACCATTTTCCCTCAGGCGTGCTAATTAAACCACCTTGCGCAACACCTTTATCTTTAAGTGCCACCTGCCCTTCATATGGTCCTGTAAGTTTATCTGAACGGTGTACCACAACCGTACGCATCCCATTTCGTGGCCAGGTGATGTTAAAAAGATAATATTTACCCTTAACTTTAAACAGTTGCGAGCCCTCAGCAGGTAAACCAGTACCGATTCCTGCCGGAAGACTTGCGTTTTCGATAATGGTTACAGGCTTTACCCCTGGTTTTATTCCGGATAAATCTTCTTTCAGCTCTACTAAAATGATTTTTCCGGCACCGTAAACCATGTATGCTTTTCCTTCATCAAAAAACAGGGAGTGATCATGTAAAGAAGGTTTGAAGGATGTCAATTTCCACGGCCCCTTTTCGATATCTTTTGTACTGTAGATATAGGTTTTTCCTGTTGTACCAGAGAAAGTACTCACATAATAGATTCCATTATGAAAGCGAAGGCTACTGGCCCACGATCCGCGTCCGTAATCCCATTTACCGTTGGATAATGTTAATTCGTAGGCATTTCCAAGTGTATCATAAGCGTAACTTACAATTTTCCAGTTCACCAAATCGGTTGATTTCATAATGGGTACACCCGGGCTCATGTGCATAGTGGTGCTGCTCATGTAATACACTTTGCCTACTCTAATCATCGATAGATCGGGCACATCGGCAAAAATGATTGGATTTGTTGCTTGTTGCGCATTAACACCGGGTGTAATGAATAACAAAAGAAGCGACAATGTAAATAGTTTAAAATTCTTCATAGCGGGCAGGCAGTTTTCAAGTCAAACTGCGTTTTTTATCAGGTATTCAAAACTATCCAGAAATTAGGTAGATCAATGGACTATTTTGTTCAAATCTATGTGACGAATGTTTTTAATTCAATCAATTCTGTTACAGGAAATAGCTAAAATAACCAAATGTGCTAGTAAAATTGACGAAATAGACTAGTTGGGCGGCACCGATCTTGATACTTTAGCAATATTATTAAAACTAACCTAATTTACTTTTTATGAGCATTAAATCCATTTTAACTTTCTGCACATTTCTCTTTCTATTTATAACTGCTCAAAGCGGTTTTGCCGATGAAATTATTGTCGGTCACCGCCATTTGGCAGATCCAGGTACGCTTGTTTACAATGGCAGGGTTTATCTCTACGCTTCAAACGATGATGAAAACAGCTATGACAAAGACAGTGGTTATAAAATGAAATCGATCGTTTGTGTTTCAAGCAGCGATATGAAAAACTGGACCGACCACGGGGTGGTATTTGAGGCACCAAGGGATGTGGCCTGGGCAGGAAGAACCTGGGCCCCGGGCGTAATTGCCCGCGACGGCAAAATTTTTCTGTACTTTGGAAATGGAGGAAACGGCATCGGCGTAGCTACCTCAGGTAGTCCGATAGGTCCGTTTAAAGATCCGATTGGAAAAAAACTGGTTGAAACACAAACACCAGGGGTACTGCCTGCTCCAAATATGTGGCTTTTCGACCCGATGACCTTTATTGATGATGACGGACAGGCTTACATGTACTTTGGCGGTAATGGAGAAAGCAACGTTCGGGTAATTAAACTTAACCGGGATATGATCAGCGTAGATGGCCCTGCAACTTCTATCACAGCACCTGCATTTTTTGAGGCTTCGTGGATGCATAAACGTAATGGAATCTATTATTTCTCTTACTCAACCAATCCGAAAGCCCAAATGCGCATCGACTATTTGATGAGTAAAAGCCCTACAACTGGCTTTACTTACGGCGGAATTGTGGCCGCACAGCCACCCAATAATAATAACAATAACCACCAAGGCATTTTTGAGTTTAAAGGCCAATGGTACCACGCATACCATAACAGGGCAGTTGCTTACAAATTGGGCATTCCTACTGAGTTTAAACGTAATCTGGCAGTTGAAGTGCTCAACTATAAGCCAGATGGCAGCATAGAACAAGTAAAGTACACAGCAGATGGAGTGCCACAGGTTGAAGGACTAAATCCATATACCCGCGTGGAAGCCGAAACCATGAATGATCAGCTCGGGGTTAAAACAGAAGCATGCAGTAAAGGCGGCTTAAATGTAACCAACATCAAAAATGGAGATTGGATAAAAGTAAAAGGCGTAGATTTTGGCAAGGGAGCAAAAAAGTTCTCAGCTGCTGTAGCCAGTATTGGTAATGACAATAAAATTGAACTCCGGTTAGGCAGTCCGACCGGAAAGCTAATTGGAACACTGGCTGTGCCGAACACCGGACAAGCGCAAGCCTGGAAAGAAGTGAGCTGTAAAATTGATGGCGCAACAGGAAAACAAGATCTTTTCTTAACGATTAAAGGGGCAGACAAGCCAGAGGTAAATATCGATTTTTGGGCGTTTACGGCTAAGTAATTTATGTCAGTCAAAATTCCTGGTATAAATTAACGATGTCATTAAGTTAACCATTTGGCACAAGCAAAAATGATTTAACCACAGATGGGAAGGATGCACACAGATATGAAAGACCGTGTTTATCTGTGCTCATCTGTGGTTAAAAACGCTTAACTTAATAACATTGACCTGCCGGGCTATTAAATAAAAAATAATCAGACAGCTTTTAAAACTTCGCGTTTATCTTTTCGTTTTGCATTAATATATTCGGAAGGAAGCATGTTAAACTGAGCTTTAAAAAGTTTAGAAAAATAACTTGGGGTACCAAAACCAGTCATGTAGGCAATTTGTGCCACGTTATAATCACTCTTCTCCAATAACTCCACTGCCCTTTCCAGTTTTACCGATCTAATGTATTCAATTGGTGTTAGACCGGTAATTTCAAGTAATTTGTGATAGAGAGAGCCCCGGCTCATACCTACATGTTTGCTGAGTTCTTCTACTGAAAGTTCTGGATTATTCAGTTTTTCATCAATGTATTGAACGATTTTATTCAATAACTTAACTTCACCCGACTCAATTTCGATCTCTTTAGCCTGCACCTTCACCTGTTTAGAATACGCGTTTTTTACAGAGCGGTTAAACAGCAATAAATTTTCAATTTTTGCATGAAGGATACCAAAATTAAAAGGTTTGGTGAGGTAATCGTTGGCGCCTGATTTCAGGCCTTTAATCTGGTCGTCTTCTCCGCTAATTGCGGTTAAAAGAATAACCGGGATATGGCTTGTTCTTTTGTCTGCTTTTATTTTCTGGCTAAGTTCAATACCATTCATTTCCGGCATACTCACATCGGTAACAACTAATTGCGGGTGTGCCGAAAGCATTTTTTGCCAACCTTCTTTACCATTTGCTGCCTCAATAATCTGGTAAAAAGGTTGCAGGCTATCTTTCAGGTAAAATCTAAATTCCTCATTATCTTCAACGAGCAGGATTGTTGGCATCCTAACCTCAGCAGGAACCTGTTCGTTAACAAACTCATCGGTTTGTTCGGTTGCCAAACTACTCATCATATCTTCAATTTCCGGGCTGTCTTCAGCAACTGTTATTTCAACCGGCAGCGAAACCAAAAACACAGTTCCCTTACCAGGTTCACTCTCTACGCTAATTTGTCCACCATGCAGCTCTACAAACTCCTTAACAATTGATAGTCCGATTCCACTACCTTGATTTAAAATGGAACTAACGTTGCTATCCATAAAAAAACGGTCGAACACTTTATCTTTACTTTGATTTGCTATACCTATCCCGGTATCTGCAACCTCGATACAAAATACAGGTTTAGTCTGGTTGGCAGCAGTTCTGGTGAACATGTTAAGACATACCTCGCCCCCTTCTTTGGTAAATTTAAATGCATTAGAAAGCAGATTAAATATAATCCTTTCCATTTTATCCTGATCAAAATGCGTTTGCAGGCTTTTAATATCGCTGTTAACGCGAAGTGAAATTTTCTTGCGTTCTGAAAGATCCTGAAAAGCTTCAGCAGCTTCGGTGATAAAAGTAATGAGGTTAGCCTCGCTCAGATTCAACTTCAGTTCCTGTTCTTCCATTTTTCTAAAATCGAGCAGCTGATTTACCAGATTCAGCAGTCTTCTGGCATTTCTGCGAATCATCTTTACCTGCCCTGCTACAGCAGGCTCTTGTTTAACGGCCAGCAACTTATCAACGGGTGCTAAAATCAACGAAATCGGTGTTCTGAATTCATGGCTCAGATTGGTAAGAAACTTGATCTTTTGTATATCCAATGCATGTGCCCTTTCGGCATCTCTGCGCTGTTGAAGCACTTTTTCTTCTGCGTTAATTTGAGCTTGTTCTGTAGCAAGCTGCTTTTTAATACGCTGAATTCCCCGTCGCCTGATGGCAAATAGAATTGCAGCCGTTAAAACCACATAAAAAATATAAGCGTAGGTGGTTCTCCATAAAGGTGGTTGTATATGAATAGAAATGGAAGTGATTTTATCACTCCACACGCCATCGTTGTTACTTGCCCTAACCTGAAAAATGTAATCTCCGGGATCCAGGTTTGTGTAATATGCTGTTTTTTCTTTCCCTACTTCATTCCAGTCATGATCCAAACCAACAAGGCGATAAGAATAGTGGTTTTGCTGTGGTGCAGTGTAATTAAGTGCAATATAACCAATAGAGAAATTTTGCCCATAACTGAGTTTAATTTCTTTTGCGAAGCCAATTTGTTCCTGGATGGGTGATTTTTCGCCAGGAAGTACAAGGGTATTGGCAACTTTTAGCTCGGTAAGTAACACATTTGGAACAACGTTATTAGAAGGCAGTTCAAGCGGATTAAAATAGTTGAAGCCGTCTTGCCCACCAAAATAAAGCTCACCACCTGAAGTGCTGATCCCTGAACCGAGTATAAAGGGGCTGTCTTGCATCCCATTGGGCCGCCCAAAGTTTTTTATTTTTTTTGTTTCAGGATTAAGACAGCTGATACCGTTATCGGTACTGAACCAAATCAGCCCGTCGCTCCCTTCCAGTATTTTATAAACAATGGCATTAGATAATCCGTTTGTTTCGTTAAAATTGGTAAATTTTCCTGTACGGCGATTAAAAAAATCGAGTCCGGCACCATCAGTTCCAGCCCATATATTTCCTTTACTATCACATAGTAAACTCAATACCACATCATTAGAAAGGCCACTATTTGCTTTTCGATAGGCCTTAAATTTCCCATTGTTACGCTCATATACGGCTATTCCCGTTCCGCTTGATGCCATCCACATATTTCCATCAGGGTCTTCTACAATAGCGCGTATGAAACCATTGCTGGGGAGGATCATAGGCGGCAGGGAATGGGTGCCATAGCGCGTAAATGAATTGGTTTTATAATCAAATACATCAACGCCGGTTCCATTTGTACCAATCCATATTAAACCTTTGCTATCTTCTTTAATAGCAAAAATTTCATTTTGGCTAAGATCAGTAGCCGTTGGTCCGGACAGGAATTGTTTGTAAGTTTTGGAGCCTGGATTATACGCAAATAAGCCATGTTGATACGTTCCGATCCAAAGTGTGCCCCGGGAATCGAGCATTAGTGTAAGTATGGCCAGCGGATTTCGGGAAAAATCGATTTTACTCTTAATGTCAATATGCTCGAATACGCCATTATCGCGATCGAAAAGGTGTAAGCCCCCGCCATCTGTGCCCACAAAGATTTTCCTTTTCGAGTATTCAGCAAAGGAGGTGACAATGGGCGACGAAAGCCCTTTAGGATCAAACGGGCTGCTACGCTTTAGGTTAAACAGCGCTAAATTTGGATCGAACTTATTTACCCCACCCTGGTAGGTTCCAAGCCAGATTATGCCGTTATTAGCCATGCAAATACTTCTTACCGATTTATGGCTGAGGCCGAAAGATTCTCTCCTATTCGGACGAATTTTTGAGAAAGCCTCAGTACGGGTATCAAAAACAGATACGCCATCTTCTGTACCTAACCACAATTTACCGCCTTTTTGTAATCTGGCTGAATAGATGATATCGTCAGAAAACAGCCTATCATCAGGTTGTAAAAAGGATTTGAAGTGTTTCCCATCAGCCAATAACAAGTTCAGCCCGTTATAGGTTCCAAAAAATATCCGGCCTTTCTCATCCTCTACGATAGTTTTTACGAAATTATTGCTGAGACTTGACCGGTCAACCGGATTATGAATAAATTTTTCGGTGGCTCCATTGCTTAGGTTGAGTGCCAAAAGTCCCACATTAGTGCCAATCCATAACTTATTGCCGCTACCTTGAAAAAAAGAAAGCACACTTGAGCCATTCCCCATTAATGCATTGATGCCAACATTCTTTACCTTAAATGTTTGGGTATTAATAACCCGGTAACCGCCAAAAGTGCCCACCCAAATATTTCCGGCTTTATCTTCATAAAGCGTTAACACATTAAACGGGGTGTTGCGATTTGGGATACCCTCCCCTACAAAAGATTTAAATGTATTTTGCCTGGCATCGTAAAAGGCTAATCCACCACCGTTTGTACCAATCCAAAGCCTGCCCCTGCGATCTTCTAAAAGTGCAGAAATATTGTTAGATGGGATACTCGTGCTGTCGCCACTTTTATTGGTATACACGGTAAAATTGGTGCCGTCAAACTTATTCAACCCATCGTTAGTACCAAACCACACCAGTCCGTTTTTATCTTGCAGGATTGTGTTAACGGTATTTGAAGAAAGCCCGTTTTTAGTATTGAGGGTGATGAAGTTAGGTTTATTTTGGCCGCTTACCATAGTGCAGGTCAATAACAATATCCCTATAAGTAACATGGTAACTATACTTGATACTCGTTTTAACATCATAACAATAAATTCGCGCTATAGCGCACTGGATGGATGATTGTACTGGTGTAAGCCCCACGTAATTTGCGTTGGCACACTATGGTTTATATTAGTTGTGCGTAAATATTGCTAACAGCCCTGTTTTACGCTATTTTATTTCAGTCTCGAAAGGAGACGCCGGCAGCCCCTCCTGGTTATACAAATTTGCGCCATCGGGGTTATCTGCCCAGGCATATCGAACAGCAACCGGCTTGGAAATACTCTCGTTCCAAACAATTACGGTGTTACCTTCAATTTTAGCCCTTGCCCAAACATATTTTTTATCGGCACCTGCAATGGCGAAGTGATAAAGCTGGGGCTCTCCTTTTGCGGTTAGTCCACTTCCAACATGGTCAAAATTCAAAACCATGCGATTGCCTTGAACTGTAGCTGATTTATAGACCGGGCCCGAGTAAACGATGTGATCATCACCGTAAACTAATTTTTCGGCCCACAAAGCCAAACGCTCGCCAATTTGTTTTTTGTTCAGCGGGTGAATATCGTTCCATTCGCCGGCATCAAGCCCTACAGACATCCCGGTATTGGCTACTTTTAAACTTTGGAGCTGGCTCTGCCGAAGTTGTGCCCAGTCGCTCTCCACCGGAACATAGTCTACGTCCATATAATTGGGTAATTGCGCAAATAAAAAAGGAATATTGCCTAATCCCCATTTACTCCTCCAATCATTAATTAACGCCGGTAGCAGTTTAGCATATTCTTTTGGTTTACCTGCATTTGTTTCGCCCTGGTACCATAAAAAGCCACATATACTATAATTTAGTGCAGGCGCAACCATGGTATTATAAAGCCCTGTAGGAGAATTTTGCGCTACAATTGGCGGGGTAATTTGTTCTCCCGGAGGGGAATAGATTGTTTTAGGAAACACCTGCTGCACCTGGTAATCCCACTGCCCCCTCAAATCAATAATTTGCCCATTAGCTTGAAGCGAATAATTTTTATCAGGCACAAAGCCACCTTTGCCGCTTGTATTGGTAACTTTTACCAATACAATATTTTTTCCTGGTTTTAACAAGTTTGCCGGCACATTGTATCTGCGCGGAGGATACTGGTAAGTGATATTCCCTACGAACACGCCATTTATAAAAGTGGAATCAGCATCGATAATACGCCCCATAAAAAGTTTTGCCGGCATGCCAGCCATCTCTGCAGGGACATCAATTTCTTTTTTGAAGTATAGGATGCCATTCAGGTTTCGCGCGCCCTGATCTGACCAGTAGCCTGGCATCCAGAATTTATGCCATATTTTTGGCACATAAGATGATTGCAGCGTTTTGCCCGGTATTGGCGTTCCGGCTGTTTTTAGGCTGTTCATATAGGTCGTATCCCTGAAATTTTTGATTTGAGTTACTGTTGCAGGGAAATCTTTAAACGCATCCATACTCATCCAGGCTTCAATCGGCGTTCCACCCACACTTGAGTTAATGATCCCAATTGGAATTTTGTATTTTTGATAGAGTTTTTTTGCAAAGAAATAAGTAACTCCTCCAAATTCGAGCAAGGTTTTGCCAGCTGCCAACTTCCACTCGCCTTTTGGCAGATCGAGAGATTCTTTGGATACATCAGCTTTTGTTGGCACAAAGAAGTTCCTGATTTGCGCAAAATTGTCATGTTCAACCTCATCCGGATAATTTTCTTTGAGTCTTTCCATGGCTAATACCATGTTGGATTGGCCTGCACAGAAATACACATCCCCAACTAAAATATCGGTTAGTGTAATCAAATTCTGTCCCTGGATGGTCATGGTGTAAGGGCCTCCAGCTTTCATTTTGGGAAGTATAATTAACCATGTCCCATCGTGGCCGGTAGTTGTTTCAAACTTTCTACCTTTAAAAGAAAGTTTAACTTTCTCCTTTGAACTGGCCCAACCCCAGATTTTTAAATTCGTATTTCGTTGCAGCACCATTCGATTACCGATTAGCTGTGGAAGTTTTACTTCGGCCCGGGCTTGTTGGTTAGTGAGTAAAATAATGATCAGCAACACACCCCACAGAAGATAATATTTTAAGATCATGCTTACAAAATCCGGGAAAGGCGACCATATATAATTTCCGGAAAGCATACGCCCCCCTATAATCCTATATCCGGTTTTCTTAGAGAAACACATCATTTACGGTATTAATATTTGGTTGTTTATTTAAGAAGTTTGCTTATTTAGATAAAGCTTAAACCTATGTAATTGTTAATCGAATATAGCACTTCCTTTTGAAAAAAACAATCGATTGCATAACTATATTAACTTTTATATCTGCATAGCGAAATTGCCGGAGAAATGAGCTAATTGTTTACAGACCAACAGATATAGCCTTAACTGAAAACAGATTTGGCTAAAGTTAACCGCTGCATGGAAATAAAAAAGCCAGGAATAACGTTAACCGTGATCCCTGGCTTTAGAGCGTGTATTATATTTTATTTATTCTTTAAACCTTCGGCTGCGCCAACATAGGCTTGTTTTCTCACAAAACCTTCTGTCCACAAGCCTATTGGCTCTCCTGCTCTCCAGCTCGAACTCGCCGGACTATCCTGAGGTGCCCATATGGTAATTCCATATCGCTGGGCTGCAGGAATAAGTTCAAAATATTTTTTGATTACGTATTTGTACATTTCAGATTGAGCTGCATACTGCTCGGCTGTAGCCTGTGCGGTTTTTACATTTCCTGCAAAGCCCATATCCAATTCTGATATTTTGATCAGTTTACCGGTTGCAGCCAATAATTTGAACATTTCTTCAATCTTCGCCTTATCGGCAGTTGCCACGATATGCATTTGGGTACCAATACCATCTATTTTTGCACCTTTGCCCTCCAGGTACTTTATGTAATCAATTAATCCCTTGCATTTATCGAGGTTAGATTCCAGGTTATAATCGTTAATAAAATGGATATCGGTGGCATTACCATACTGCCTGGCCAATTGAAATGCTTGCAGGGCATAATCTTTCCCCAGATAGTCTTGCCAAAAAAACTCATCGGCTGCTATGGAAGCTCTGCCCGCAGCAGTTTTTAATTCTGTTGGTTTTGCATCGTCCATCGGTTCGTTTACCACATCCCAGGCTTTAACATAATCTTTCGAAGCAGTAACCATACCTTTAATCCAGGTCTCTAATGCATTGGTTAAAATGGTTTTCTTCTGCTCGGCAGTTTTCTCAACAATTGTAGTTCCACCAAGCGGATTGTATTTTTTCAATGTGATATTATCGAAATAAAAATTCGTGGCGGTTTTTCCGAGATTAAACGCAAGGGCACCACTGGTGGCCATGTCTGCGGTAACTGTAATTTCTTTGGTGTAGGTTGTCCAGGTGGGAGTGGATGAAATTGAGCCAAAAAAATCATAAAACTTATAAGCACCAGGGGTAACATGCGCCTGGGTAGGATATGATGCTGCCACATCTGAATGTACATTCATTTTAAGCTCATACCGCTCTCCTACCACTACTGCCGGAAACTTCAGAAATAACTGCGCATCATAATCGTTTGTCCGTACTGCCGAGTTGCTAATTTTCAAAGCGCGCCCAGTACCATTAAAACCTTCGCCGGCAGCAGTAAAAGAAGCCACAGCGTTTGTATTGGATTGATAAACCGAGGCATTATCTGTTTCAAAATCAGCACCTATAACCAAATCCCAGGTGGGGCCTCCGCTTGAAGGAATAACCACCGGCGCGATCAACCCTTTTAAATAGGTTGCATTTTGGTTGGCATGCCAGGCCAGTGTATGGCCAAATACGGTAATGCCGGCTTTGGATGCAGTTTCCAACAGGTTTTTAACATTGGTTAAAGCCAGACTCCCGTCAGCCTGTACAACAGCACCGTGTTTCATTTCGTAACCAAGCGTAATCTCATCAAAATTACTGTTAATCAGCCGGTAAATTACCCCTTTTGAGAGGTAGGATTGCAGCCCTGCCCCTGCTCCAAGTTTAAATTTAGGGTTTGCCGTTCTATCAATATATGTTTTTAATGGTTGATAAGCATCGATCTGCTCCTGGGCAGTAAAGCTTGCAGGCTTAGCTACCTGAAATTCGAGGGCCTCATATTTGTGGCAGGATGCAAGCAACATTACCCCAGCCAGGCCAAATGCCATTTTGTATAATCGTTTCATTTTGCAATTTTTTGATTAATTATTAATTACCTGATTGGCGTAAACGTTTCTGCTTTCACCCCACGGTCGCGCATTACCAGCGTATCCTGGCTACTCACTGTTCTATCATTTAAATCTATCTGATAATTCAGGTAAAGGGCATCGCGATCCTGGCTACCCCAGCTGTTTTTCTCGCCTCGTTTAACAAATTTACCGGTACCGCTTGCGGTAAAGCTAGCGTCAGCAGCGGTAATTGTACAACTGCCGCTGTTATCAAAAGTTAGTAAAAGGGTACGGCTGATGCTGGTTCCGCCTGCTACTTTAAAGGTTACAGGGAACTCGGCCTGGCTTAGTGAGCGTGTATTGACTTTGTTGATTTCATCATTCTCCACATACTTCATGTGGCGGGTTACGGTTTGATTGAGTGAGGTGTTACCGCTTTTACCTGTGATTACATCGTTGCCTCTGCGAAGGTAGAAACCCTGCCAGGTATTGATGTACCTTACCGCATATAAGGTGTATTTTTTCTCGGGTAAGATCTTTTTGTTTTGATCAACACTGGTCATCGTTAAAGGGATCACATAAGTGGTATTAACAGATAGCGGGTCGGTGAAAAAAGCATCAGTTAGCTGTACATCCACTCCCCCGATCAGACTTCCTTTTGGAATAACAATTTTGTTAGCTGCAAGCGTGTAATAGTTAGCTGGCATGGGCCTTACACTACCACTATATGGCGATGGATAAGATAAGCCCTGGGTTAGCGAATTGTCTACACTGATACCAATGGTGATATCTTCTTTATTGGCGTAAACTCCACCAACTGTACCCATAATCTGAAGTTTATGTTGGTTATCCAGTGAATTATCAAAAATATCTTCACCCATGGTGATGGTCCGGATTGGCCCCTGGTAGGCAAAATAAACGGTTTGCACGTCATTATCAGGAAATGCCCACTCTTCGTTTTTGCAAGCGCCAAGTGCTAAAATGAGTGCCAGTAAAATATATACTTTATTTTTCATCATGTTATTTATTAAGTGAATGATATTACCATCCTGTGTTTTGTTGCAAAGCATTATACTTTAGTATTTCGCTGTATGGAATAGGGCCAAATCTCATATACTCCTGATAGTTTCTTGCCTCTACATTGATTTCCTGGTAGGTACCCAGCGAGATACTCAGCCCTTTCACCGGCTCGCTCAGTGCTGCGTTCCATCTGCGAAGATCCCAGAAACGAAATCCTTCAAAAGCCAGTTCCAGCCTGCGTTCATTTCTAATCAATGTTCGCATGGCATCTTTATCTCCTTTAACCGATTCGAGGTAAGCATCACCATTTGTGGTTCCCACACCAGCTCTGGCACGAATAGCTTTAATGATATCGTAAGCCGAATAAGGATTTCCACCATTAGCGGTAGGACCCCATGCCTCATTTGCAGCCTCTGCATAAATCAGGAATATTTCTGTATAGCGGATATGTGGCCTGTAATGCTTCTGGTTATTTACAGTTGGTGTACGGCTAACATCTTGTCGAAGCAATTTTTTCATGTAGTAACCAGTCCGTGTAGAAACTTCTTTTCTATTTAATCCATCATCGTTTGTAGCCACATCTGTTGTGGTGTTAATTACTTTGTTAGTTGGCCCGATTGTGTTTCCATTGTAGACTATAAATTTTGCCAAACGTGGATCGCGGCCTGTAAATGGAGCAGCAGGATTGTACCCGCTCTGTGGGCTGCTGGTAATTGGATAACCGTTTTGCATCGGAAAGGCATTGACCAGGTTTTGGGTGGGATTTATGCGCCCCTGACCAGACAGCGTTGGCGGATAGTTAGCAGCCTCTAAATCACTATTTGACCCCACATTTGTACGCCAAAGCACTTCGCGCGGGCTGGCGCCTGAAGCCAATGCATCAATTTCTGACTTGTTATCGTACCAGGTAACGCCATTTGGGTCTAAATTAGCCAACCAGTTATTTAGTGCAAGTACCTGCGCTGCATAACCTGCAGCATCGGCCCATGTGGTAGAATTGCCGGTACTAAAGGCCGGACTTGCAGCCATTAGTGCCACTCTGGCACGGATGGCTTTTGAAATACGCCCCGTCATGCGCTGGTTAAAAAACTTGCCAAAAACCCGGTTATAGGTCTCTACATTTACACCCGCATATTTTGCCGGAATCTGACTTGTAATGTTGATATCGGCATAATCTAAAGGAAGCAATTGTTCTGCTTTATCCAAATCACCATAAATCTGTTTGATGCAGGCATCAAATGTAGCCCTTGGCTGATTAAAATCAGAAGCTGGTGTTTCGGGTTGGAGTACAATGGGGAAACCATACATCGTACCACCTACTTTTCCGGCGTGCGCCTGTAATATGTACGACATCAGGTAGGCTCTTAAAGCATATGCTTCTCCTTTTTGCCGGTCGTTAAACATTCTGCTCAGCACCGGGTCTTTTGAATCCCAAAGTACCTTATCTGCTTCGGCCAAAAATAAGTTGATATACTGAATACCCGCTCTTGCATTTGTCCATTGATCCGTAGGATTAAATGCTGCCGACCATTGTCCGGTGGCCATTTTCCTGAAATTATTATTGATATCGTTACTTACCGCATCATCTGTAGCCACATCATTAAATGACCAGCCATTTGATGGAAGTCGTGTGTAACCATTTAGCAATAACCCGTGGGCAAGTGCAGGTTCTGTGTAGATATTCTCAAAATCTCCATTATTTTGCGGAGCGGGATCTGTAAACTTTTTACAACCCGAGAGCATTACCACGACAACTATAAATCCTGTTAATATTCTGTTCATCTTTTCTAATCTAATATTCAATTAAAACATTGCCTTTACGCCCAGGTTATATAACCTTGTTTGTGGTGCTCCTCCTAAATTCATCTCCAGTATTTCCTTTTCTTTTGCAATTGTTAAAAGATTAAACCCGGCAACGTAGAGCCCAAGTTCTTTTAATACTTTGCTCTTAAACAGTTTATCAGAAACGGTATAGGAAATTTGGACTTTCGATAAGTCAAACCTATCGGTGCTGTACAACCAGAAATCAGAGGCTCTAAAATTATTATCTCCATTCGAAGTGGTCAATCTTGGAAAGGTTGCCGTATTTTTGGTTTGAGGAGTCCATCTGTCGCGCACCACTGCCGAGTACTTATCGCTGCCATTTACCCAAAAATAGTTATCACTTTTCATGGCACTTCCACCGAAACGGCCTGTGCCCAAAACAAATACAGTAAGATTTTTCCACTTGGCAGTTAAGTTCAATCCTGCTGTAAAAGGCGCCCCAAACCATCCGCCACGACCCAGATATACCTGATCCTTATCGTCAATAATTTTGTCTCCGTTCTGATCAATATACCTAATGTCTCCGGGAGCCAGCGCTGATCCAAATGCAGGTTTTGCGCCATTAACTCCGTCGGCTGCAGCCACTTCACTGGCATCCATATAAAAACCATTGCTTTTCAATCCCCAAATGGCGTCGAGTGGTTTGCCGGCACGGTACTGATAGCTATTTTCATAAGTTAACAAATCGGCACGTTTAGTTGCTTTGGTGGTATAATATGTTCCAGACATCCCTAAAGTCCAGTCAACAGCCCAAATCCGTTTGTTAAAATTTAAGTAAAAATCTAAACCGGTACGCTGGTCGCTATTATAATTGCTGTAAGGAACAAAAGAAGAGCTTGGGAATCCGGTAGTGAAATAACTGGGATAAAGGACGTTAATCTGGCCGATAATTCCGGTAATGTTATTTCTAAAAACATTTGCCCCGAAATTAAACTGATTTTTGAACATCGCTCCTTTTATCCCGATACTGATTTCTTTCCTTTTGGCAAAAGTTAAATCCATGTTTGATCCACGACGGGAATCGGTTGACTGTGTGCCAGTACCATCATTCCAGCCATACCAGTTACCACCGGTGGCTGTATAGATACTCTCGTAGGCAAAATACTCATCAAAATCAAGATCGGTATTTAAAATTCCTGCCGATGCAGTTAGTGTTAAGTCATCAATGAAGGAAACTTTTTTCAAAAATGGCTCTTCGTTAAGGTGCCATCCAATAGCGGCTGCAGGTGAAAGTGCAATCCTTTTTCCTGGCGGCATTTTGGGCGAGCGCACTGCTGCTCCGGTAATTTCAGCAAAATATTTGCGACTGAAATCATAACTTAGCTGCAACCCTAAATTAGAATTTGTTGTGGGCTGATAAACTTCAGATTGCGATTGACGATATGCCGCGGCCAGTAATATTGCAGAGATATGGTGTTTATTGCTGACGGTTGTATTGTAGTTAAATTGGCCGGATAGCGAAATGGTTTGTCTGTAATAACTATCTGCAATGTTCTGAACGCCTGTTTTTGTATCTTCTCCCCAGCGGGTCAAACTTCCGATTTGCGTTGTACCATTATAGGTTGTCCAGTTGGGTTGGTAAGTGGCATAACCATTACGATAGCCTTGATTGTAGCTGTTCAGGTAATCGACCCCCATAGTGGTACTAAAGGTAAGTCCATTCAAAATCCCTTTCAAATCAGCATCAATGCCAGTGGTAAACTGGAACTGACGTTGCACAAATTTGTTATTGCCACCTGCGTAAATGGCCGCAAAGGGATTAGTCTGATCCAACTGGGTACCGCCAAGGATGTATTGTCCATCAATAATTGTGGCATTTTTGATCATCGCCCTGCTCACTTCGTCACTCTGCTCTAACAAATTGACTGGGATTAATGGGGTAAATAAATGCGGGCGCAAAGTTGCAGCATTAGCCCAATAATTCGTATTTACGCCGCCACCGCTTGAAAACACTGCACTTGCATCTACCCGGGCCTTTAGTGCCTTTGTGAGCTGCATATCAACATTTCCGCGGATATTGAATCGTTCTGTCGTATTATTTTCTTTTGCTTCGCCGAAATTAAGCAGCGAACCGGTTGATACAAATCCAACATTGGTGTAGTACCGGGCGCGCTCATTCCCTCCTGAGATTTCTGCCACCCCATCATAGCGTGCAAAACTACTTTTAAGGTAATCGGACGAGTAATAATCTACACTTGGATAACGATAAGGGTTACTACCTGCGTGATTATAAATCATTTCGGGAGTATAAGCCGCAGCCAGGCCATCATTTGATAGTGCCTCATTGTACAAGCTCATGTACTCAGATGACCCCAGGTATTGAGGAAATCTTTTTGGTGTGTTCAATCCGATATTGGAACGAATATTTATTTTTTGTTTAGTTGGGGTACCTCTTTTAGTCGTAATTAAAATTATCCCTTTTGCACCACGGCTGCCATACAGGGCAACTGCAGAAGCACTCTTTAGAAAAGTGATATCCTCGATTTCATTTGGTGTAATACTACTCACATCACGCGGAACACCATCAACCAATATTAAAGAGGTGTTCATGCCCCAAAGGTTGTTGCTATTAAGGTTGTTGCCACTAAAGCCGGGAGCAAAAGCTTCCATGCCGTCTAATCCATAGGTTATAAAGTTTTTCTCAAAGAGCTGTGCCAGGTTAACATTTGAAACCCCGGCAGGAAGATTATTTTCGGCTGCATTTTTAAAACCAATATTTACCAGCCGATCATCTTTGGTTAAGGTAATCTGCTTTAAGTTGGCCACTGCAATTACGAGCAAGGTTTTATAGCCTTTGGCACTTACCATAAAGGTGCTGTTCGCATCTGCTGATAAAGAAAATTCGCCTGCCTGGTTTACTATAGTGAGCACCTCGTTTCCTTCGATACTGATGGTTGCTCCTTTTACCGGATTTCCATTGATATCGCGAACGACAGCTTTTATAGGTATCTTAACGGTGTCCTGACCTTTAATTACACCAGCAAACAGTGTAAAAAAGACACACAGCACCCATGTATTTCTTAAAAATTTCATCATTCTTGTCTTTTAATTATTTGTGATCATGAACTACCTACCATCCAGGGTTTTGCGCAAATTCCTTATACATATTTACATCCGCTCTTTTAAGTGGCAACCAATAATGTTTTTCGCTAAACGGACGTTGTAATATTAATCGCTCGCGATAATTTACAACCTTGTTTAATTTGGTATCGGTAGCTGCGTTTAAAGGAGCTGCGCGATCAAATTCTGCGGCTGTTTTTAAGGTATAAGGTAACTCAGCCAGTAAATGCCAGCGGCGAAGGTCATTGAACCGGTGCCCTTCAAAGGCAAGCTCAACAGCCCGTTCACGTCTTACTTCTTTCATAAACTCTGCTGCAGAAGTTAAGAACTGCGCGGCAACATGCCCAACACCAGCCCGATCCCTGATCACATTAATGGCGTCTACAGCAGTTTTACTAAAGCCCTCAGCGGTAGCAACCGGAGAATCGTACCCCGCAGCAACCGATTCGGCATACATCAGATAAATATCAGCCAAACGCATATATGAAACCTTGATGTTCAGGTTCTGTCCATAATTCCAGCCCTGATCAAAGTTATTGGCAGTTCTGGGCACAAATTTGAACATCATATACCCTGTACGGCTACCAGAACGTTCATCTCTGTAACTTCCGTTTGTATATAGGTTTGCGTAGCGATGTGGTTCCATATTTGCGGCCAAAGTTCCCTGTACCACTTTAACTCCATCGTATATAATATCATTGTAGAACCTTGGATCGCGATCGCGCCATGGAAATTGCGGATCATATCCAGAGCCAGTGGGATCGGCCTGGGCAGAATTGGAAATGGGCAAGCCATTTTTCATCCCATAATAATTAACATAATTTGCGGTAGGCGCAAATACCAGTGCATCTGCACCTACAATTGCTGGTGTATATTGTTTTGCAGTACCATAGGTAGAACCATGTGCCCCCCAATACGGACCCGAAAATATTGCCTCGGTACCACCAGGGATTAAGAAGTTCTGGCCAGTTGTATAAAAATTGGTACTGTATTGTGCAAAAGGCAATAACTTATGAGGAGCAGCACCGCTTTCTGTTAGTTTTAACAATTCGGCAAATGCAGCAGCCGCTTTTTTACTCAGCTCTACATTATAGGTTTTGCTACCGGTAGATTCCAGGTTCATTAACGGACTAGCGGCCCACAGATAGTTTTTACCTAAATAGCCCAAAGCCATAATTTTATTAATGCGCAACTGGTTTTTACCCAGGGTTTGAATCCCAGCTGTTGTATTATCCCAATTAATTGGCAAAAGATCGGCAGCAGCCCTTAAATCCAGTGCAGCCTTTGCTGCGCAGTCCTGATACTTTAGCCTGGGTAATCTCAATTCTTCATCGGCCGGCAATACCTTATCAATGTATGGCAAGCCCCCAAAATACTGGATAAGCTGAAAATGGAACCAGCCTCTAAAAAACAACAGCTGACCTTTAATCAAATTACGTTCTTCTTCAGTTGCGTTTACCATCAAGTTTAGGTTCTCAAGACCTAAATTAGCTTTACGAATGCCGTACCAGGCTAATGGATACAGGCCTTTGGAAAAACGATCATTATTGGTATTGGCGTTGGCATTATCTAAAAAACCAGCTCCCCACCCATCAAATTCCCTTTGCCAGCCCCAAAAATCACCGTTATCAATTTTATTTACAAAATGGAAATTTTGAACTGTAGACTGGATTTCATCCTCTCCCCAGTTGAAACTATTAGTCCAATACCGGTTGGTAAAATCTGGAATACAGTTGTACAGTTCTTCGGTAAAACCCTGAAAACTACGAAAGTCTTTGAAGGCAGACTCGGCAGAAACGGTTGCTTCGGGATCTCTGTCTAAATATTTTTTACAAGATACCATCCCGGATCCCACCCAAATCATTCCTATTAACAATAAAGATTTAATATATTTTTTCATCATGATCATGTTTAGAAGGTGAAATTTGCGCCCAGGTTATACCGTTTTACAGTTGGGTAAGCCCCCTGTGAGGCCCATGCTTGTCCACCAGCGCTTTGGTAATTTGCTTCCCGGTCATCCGGCATCTTGGTCCATACATGTAAATTGTTTCCGTTCACGAACAAACGTATGCTCGATATACCTGCTCTTTTAACCCAGTCTTGCCTAAAGGTGTAAGCAATCTCAGCATTTTTTAACCGCAGGTAAGAGGCATCATAAAAGTATCGGTCGGCCGCATAATACGAGGCAGGTGTGCTTTCCCAGCGCGGCATTGGTCCGTCCGGACTGGTGTTACTTTTAGACCAGTAACTTCCCTCATCGTAAGCAACGGTGTTTTTTCCTGAAAATGTTCCCAATACCACCTGACGGGTAACGTTATTTACGCCATAAAACTGAGCAAAGGCACTGAAACCTTTCCATTCGAGTCCTATTGTTGCATTATAGGTGTTTTCGGGAGAACCAGAGTAAGCATATGGAATATTGTCGTTTGCATCGATAACGCCATCACCATTATAATCGACAATATGGAAGTTACCAGGGAGTTTTTGCTGATCGTTGGCGTTATGCATGGTACTTCCATAAAGCTGGTCCCAGGTATTGTAGTAGCCTTGGCTTACATAAGAATAAGCTTGCCCAATCTGCTTGTTAGTAGGCTTTGCATATTCGGGTAGTAACTCGGCTACATCGGCATCAATCACCTTGTTTCTGGTGTGAGTATAATTGATATTAGTCCATACTGTAAAATTGCTGGTAATTTTTTTGTTAAACCTGATGTCGATTTCATACCCCCTGGAGCGTACCTTACCAACATTAAATGTAGGTGGCTGAGCGCCATAATAACTTGGTACAGCCCGTGCAGTGCCGGTAAGAATATCGCTTCTGTTATCCTGAAAGAAATCGACACTTCCGGTAATCATGTTTCCGAAAATACCGAAGTCAAGTGCAATGTTTTTCTTCACTACTTTCTCCCAACGAACATTCGGATTACCCACACCAGTTTCCCTGTACCAATTGTAAGGGCTATTTTCTGCAGCTTCGCCGGTAATACCGAGCGGTGTTGTTCCTCCAAATGCCCAATTGGTTAAAAATGCAAACCGGGGAGAACCACCATCATCGCCGATTTCGCCATAAGATCCACGTAATTTTAAGGAGTTGATGAATTTAATTGGTTTCATAAACTTTTCTTCTGAAATCATCCAGCCAAGTCCGCCTGATGAAAAGAAATCAAAGCGGTAAGCGGGTCCGAATTTTTCAGAACCATTGTAAGCCCCGTTATATTCAAGACTATATCTTCCTGCATAATTATAGGTAGTACGGAACACCCAGTCTTCACGGTAAGAAGGAATGATACTTCCGGTGGCGGTGTTATCTCTGCTCCAAAGCCCCATTGCAGTTAAATTATGTTTTTGAGCAATGGTTTTTGCGTAATTGAGTTGCACCTGAGAAAACATTCTGCGGTAGGTTGCGCCATCATTAACATCACCTGCACGGCTTGCCCACCTTACACTTTCCCGCCATTCTAATTCTGTTGCTGCATCTTTGGTTTGCGAATAACTTACCTCTCCTGTTTCAGGGTCGATGTATTTACTTAGTGTTCCGTTATTGCGGTCATCAATGCCCCGACCAGCTTCGATAAATGTATTGTCGATAGATAGTGTTCCTTTTAAGCTCAATCCTTTAACAAGTGAATTTAAGCTTTGATCCAAAGTAAAATCGGTGGTAATGCGCGAAGTTGTGGTAGTTTGAAGACCACTTGTAGATAAAATCCGGACCGAGTTTAAACTTTGTTGTTCATTGGGTTTATAGTACCCCCAAGTACCATCCGAGTAAACCGGAAGATAGAGATTTGGGGCTGCAGAATAGGCTGCAGTCCAGGTATTATAAGGGTTAACATCAATCCATGGTCGCTCTGATATACCTCTTGAACCAGAAATATTGGTTCTGAACACCGTTGATGGTGTGAGTTGAAAATCAAGGTTGCTTCGTACGTTCAATCTTTTAAAGCTGTAACCACCATCATATCCACGGTCGTTGCCAAACCTCCTGAAAAGATCTCCTTCATCCAGGTAATCAACAGCAGAAAAATATTTCACAAATGAGGTGCCGCCACTTACATTGAGATTGGCGTTATAAGACATTGCATTATCCCTGAATAATGTATTTACCCAATCAACATTGGGATAACGTTCAGCTTCTGCAAGATTGGCTGGCGAACGATATTTTTGCATTACAGCTTCCGGCAGATAGGAACTCCAGGCTCCTGGTGCCAGTGCCAATTCATATTCGATTGTTCGGTTACGCACCTGGAACATATCATACGAATCGAGCTTACCTGGCAATTTAGAAGCAGATTTAACTACAGCATTTGCCGCTGCCCTGATTTCGGCCTTCCCTTCGCGACCTCTTTTAGTGGTAACCAGAATTACTCCGTTTGCCCCTTTTACCCCAAAAACTGCAGTGGCCGAAGCATCTTTAAGTACTGAAACCGAGGCTACAGAGCTGATATCAATGTTGTTTATCGATCGTTCAACCCCATCTACCAAAATAAGCGGGCTGGCATTGTTCCAGGTACTTCGCCCGCGGATAAGAATCTGAGGATCTTCATCGCCCGGCATTCCGGTACTGGCGGTAGTGATTACACCCGGTAAATTACCGGTTAATGCAGCACCTAAACTAGATACACCGCCTGTTCTTTCCAGCACCTCGCTGGTTGTTTGAGTAATAGCACCAACCACACTTTGTTTCTTCTGCACGCCGTAACCTACAATCACCACATCGGTTAATTGGTCGGAGTTAGATTTCATGGTTATGTTTACCGAAGTTTTGCCGGCCACATTAACCTCCTGAGATTTCATACCAACGTATGCCACGGTAATGATCTGCCGGTCAGCTGGTACCTCAATGGCAAATTCGCCATTTGTACCTGTTTGTGCTTTAACACCAGTACCTTTTACAATGATAGTTACCCCTGTTAGTAACTGTTTTTGCTCATCAACTACCGTCCCTGTTATCTTTCGCCGTTGTTGTGCAGCAGCTGTATTCATCAACAGCACGGAGACCATCAGTGTTAAATACATTACGAGTAATAACTGCTTAGAGCCCCAATATCCGGAGCAGGCATCATTACCCATCTTGGTTATTTTTTCCATTATTTAAAATCATTTAAAGAGAAATAGAATTGGATAATTATATGCCAGTCCTAATTAGACGGGATCATAAAAACAGATTTTTTAACTGTTTTAGTTAAGAAAGAGCGGATTAATCCCTCCTGGAAGTCATAGTAACTTTTTGTCATAAGATTGGGTTTATTTTTGGTTAAGATTAGCATCCGATACCTGTTGAATGATTTCAATCTGCATCGGCATTTAGATAGATTCAGGGCAACTAGGGTGCTTTCATCAGCTTTCGTTCAATTTGGTTCATACTTGGTTAGCTTCTTACAATAAAACCAATATTCTTTAAACCTTCCGTGATTTAGCCGGCCTTGGCAGTGCCCCTATAATCAGGTCTGCACTTATTAGGGTAAGTGTAGATATTACTTACTTCAGCATAAGGTCAGGAAAAAAGATAATGGTATTAGTTGTTTAGTTATTCGAAGCTAAGGCAACTGCAATTTTAAGGATAGCACGATTGTTTAAATTTATACCCAGTTTGTTTAAGTGGGGCAGAAAGTGCCTTAATACATCCGAAAAAGCATTAAAGTTATCATTATTCGTACTCAAAAGAGGTTTTGTTTGCCGAATGTTTTTTATCGGAAACGCCATATATTGCCAAAGGGATTGAATGACAGATTAATGCAAACATGAATAAAATGCTCGTAATAAGTATTTAATGATATAAAAGCTTTTCAAAATTTACTTTCGAACAAGATGGACCAATTGGCCTATTGGTTGTTTTAAGATTGTAATGAAAAACACAGCGCGAAAAAGTGCTTATGTAGACTCACTGTTTGAACTCATGGCGTTCATTAATTATGGCAGGCCTGGCCTTTGCTTTGATATTGCTTTTATCTGATCTTGCTAAAGTTAGCCTGAACACCAAATCTTAATGTATTTCTCAGCGGACTCTGGCCTGATCCTATCAGGTACGAGAAATCGAAAGCTAAGCGGTTGTAATGAACGCCAAAACCAAGCGTTAGGTATGAAGTATCTGCCTTTTGGGGATTTTGATAAAGGTAGCCTGTGCGCAGGTATAAAGTTTCTTTAAAACTCACTTCTGCACCTGCAGAAACACCCACTTCCTGCAGTTCTTCTTTTAAACCTCCGGGTGCATCATTAAAAGAACCAAATATACCTTCAGGAACGGAACGATCAGGATCTTTCCCTTTTAATATCTTTCCATCAGTATCGTAAATGGGCTGGGTTGGCGCCATTAATTTATTAAAATCGAGCGCAAAACAAACTTTTGTAGGGCCTTCCCCTATTTTCAACGAAGAGCCAACTTTAAGATTTGCCGGTAGAAAATAGGATTTTAGCGCACTTCCATAAATCATCTTGGTACCAATATTTGTAAGGCCTATACCAAAATTTAATATGGCCGGTGCTCCCGCCAGCTGAATTTCTGATTTTTCGAGCGCTGAAACATCTACAGCTACCGCTTTACCTGCGCGCGTATTACTAACAGCTCCTCCTCCTATTAAGTTACTGCTGATGTAACGCAAATTCCCACCTAATGCAAATCCGGGGCCGAGTTTTAGGGAATAACCTACATCGAAGGCAAATTCGTTTGGATTATAGACGCCTAGATCCTGAAAGTTATCGTCGCTGAAATTTACATTTCCGATTGAAAAGTACCGCAATGAAGCTGAAACCGTATTGCGCTCATTCAATCTGTAATAACCCGTAAGATAAGAAATACTCATACCAGAAGCGAGCTGCTTAAGCCAGGGACTGTATGAAAACGAAATGCCAATATCTCCTTCGGGCAGAAAAGCGAGTTCCGAGGTATTCATGTTAGTGGCGTTGGCATCAGCATCGAGTGCAACGCCGGCATTCCCCATAGCCGCCGACCTGGGTTGTGGCGTGATGAGCAGAAAAGGAACTGCAGTATAGATATTACTCAACCTGCTCGCATCTGTTTGAACACCCTTTATAGATTGGGCAGCAAGGCAATGATACCATAAAACAAGAATAACGATAAGCCATGGCTTTAAGGGTTTATCTGAGAAATTGAGCTCCATAATTGATTAGTTATAATTTTAGCAATCAACCTGTTGATTCGTTCTTATAAAACATTCTTTCCTATACCTTAACCACATCGCCTGCTATCTCTAAAATTGGTAATGAAAAAATCACAGTCGCATTAGTAATGCTACACTTAAATACCTGGGTTACTTTTTAGCACAATGGCTTATATATCGCCATTATCGTAGTTTCGGATTTCCATGCCCCGTACTACTGCGCCATTTACAGTTTGCCTCAGACCCATAACAATGGTGTTTGTTTCTCCTTTTTTAAGTTTTAACCAACATTCGGGTATATAGAATTCGCGTTGTGGGCCAGCTTCCCAGTGCCGCCCTATATTGTGGCCATTTACATATATATAGCCGTTACCCGAAGCGTTAATAATTAGCCTCCAGCTTTTTTTCGCTGTACTTTCAGGCAGTTTAAATTCGGCCTGGTACCAGGATAGTAAGGCATTTTGCTTACCTTTTGGCTGTATGTTATTACCCTTGCGTTGAAGGATAAAAGTTGTATCCAAAGCAACATTTCCCCAGTTTTTGGGTCGAAAATCAGCTTTGGTGAACCCTTGCTGCACACCAGCCAGGTTATCGGCATAATCCCAATCCAGCTGTTTATCTATCATTGAATCGCCGGTGGCTAAGCCAGCCCATTTAATACCTGAGAGTTCCTCCATAGGAAAATAGCCATGTTCGTGCCCAATGTTTTCGTAAACCAGCCAAACCTCATTATGGCCTTCTTTAAGTAATCCGGTAATGTCGAAACGGTTATCATATTCGGTATCTTTTAAGAAGGTAAAAGATTTATCGCGTTGACGGGTAACCTCCGAAACCCATTTTTCAGCTGGATATAACCGGGGTGCAATTTTACCATTAACTTCAATGCTGATAATATCGCGCGAAAATGTATTGAATAACAACTGTTTATACTTTTTAACCTCGTCGGCACTTAGCTTAAAGTCAGAACGGTAACGTACGTATCGTACATCATTTATCTTCATCTCTGGCAGAGACTTGCCTTTGTAAAGCGGGCGCCAAAGTCCCTGTGCATCTTCATTGTGTTGTTTTATCGTTTTAAAACGGAAGCTTAACTGAGGTTCCTTTTTGGGTGTGGGCACCTGGTAAGACCACCAAAGCCCCTTTTCGGCGGCTACCCCTGGTGGGATGATCAGCACCTTGGTTTCGAGGGGTGCCAGTTCGTATCTGATTGTAAGGGCAACCAACGGTGGTGCAACATGATCAACTTTATCTTTCGCTTTAATGAGTACTTTATTTCCTTCCTGATCAATGTTATACATGGGCTGCGCACCATCGCTTTTACCGGCTTTTACTTCGGTAGCGCCACTAGTGGCAGGCCTCCATGTGAGTTTGCGTTTTCACTCCATGAACGTTTTTTTGAATGGCCCAATCCCCGATATAAACTGGTAGATATAGCTACACAAACAGGAAAATTGACATTGGTTTATTGACACAGTTTTAGCAAGTAACAGTCTTTAAGGCCTAATGCTTTTCTGTTTGAGATACCTAGCCAGGCAAAAAGCACCCTCCAAAAATTTACACAAGCTTAATATTGGCTCGATCAGCGTGTGAAATTCATTCTGCATTTATACCGTTTCATCAAAAAAAACCAACTAAAGTATACTGCTATACCGCAAACACATAATAGCAAAAGCAAACCGATAAGCAGGAAACTTCACACCACTCTAATTACTTATTTATGAGTAGTTTATTACTGACATTTATATTTAATGCAATCGATTTTCTATTCAAAACATTATTCAATCATGTAGATTAAATAATACTTAATTATAGCTACTTGAAACTAGCAAAAAAACAGCTGCTTAAATTGGTGTAAAATTAACACAGCCCATATTTGAGCAGATAATATTTCAGGTATTTTAGTGTTGAAGAAATCCTTAAACTGAATTTAACATCTTAAACAAAATTATTAATCCTACAAAGGAGTAATAAAATATTGTCTCAAATTTATCTGACTTGCCTTGCAGGTTTGGAAGAGGTTTGGTGTGTATGGTATTGGGTTTTGAGGGTGATTAAACCAAACATGATTAAAGCGCTACTTAGGTTAGTTTTTTTGATAACTATTTCTATTTTATCCACTTTGTTGGGAACGCTTGCCTATGCTATTCCTTTTGCAGTTAAAGCTACTCCATTTACAGATTATCTTACAGAAAAAACACTTAAAACCAACTATTTACGGGCAATTAGCTATGCCAAACACTATATTGCCCCTGCCCCCTGGCAATACTGGAGCAAGGCCAACGAAGTTGTAATTACTACTGATAATACTACAACGGTTACCGGAACCATTAAAAAAAGCGATGGCACTATAATCACAACCTTTAGCTGTTCGCAAAATAACCCTTTTACCTATCGTTTTTCTGGCTTACCAAAAGATGCTCCGGCTTATAGTTTAAATACGGTAATATCGGCTGCCGGCATTATTGTAGAGGCTACTGCTTCAATTGCGGTTAATTTAAGGAATGTGGCTTCTGATGCGCTGGGCACAACTGATGGAGGGGATAGTGACATTAAAGGAAATGCTTCTTTGTTCAGCTTTGGTGATGCGGCAATTGGTAACGCTTTCAGAGTAGGTTACTATCGGGATGGTGATCTGGCCGGACCAGCACACACCCCTATTTATAGCATTATGGCTATTGAGAACAATACCATTGTTAAAATTGGGGGGATAGCCACAGCCACTTTAAATGCCGGCCAAAGTTATCTTTTCCACGCCCCCATAGGTACACTGGTTGAATCTTCGGCTTCGGCAGTGATGAACACCTCTGCCGATCTTGATGCGCCCGGTGGTTGCGGCGATGGTGCTTTCAACCCTATACCGCCTATTTCTTCATTGGGAAAAGAATACGTAATTGTTAAAGGAGAAGGTAATCTTACCGCAGAACAGTCGACCATTATTGCTACTGAAGCCAACACTAGCGTAACTATAACCTATTTCGATGTTAGCGGAACGCAAAAAAACACGGAAACGGTTACACTGCTCCAGCCTGGCGATAAATACACCTTTAAACACGGTTATGTTTATGGCGCATACGATTATGACACTAACACTGCGCGCTTCTCTTCCTCTATAATTGTGGCCAATAAAAACGTTGTGGTTTTTTCGGGAACAGGTGGAGTTTCGGGTGGAGGTGGTTGTGAGGTAGACGTATCGGCACTGGTTCCCATTTCCGGCTGTTCGGGCTCTAAACGGGTAGAAACCACCAAATTTACAGGTTATGTGGCTACAACTGACCTACCCTATTTCGGTTATATTTTAACCAAAAGTGCCGATCCGATTTTTTTAACCACTATTGGTGGTACGCCAACTTATACCAATCAGAATATTGAAACCATTGCCGGCGTAGGCACGCGTAAGCCTTTGGGCAGTAGCGGCCTTTCGTTAATCAGCTTTACCAACACCACTATCGGCCTGCCCGGTATTGTTTCTATTACCAGTTTGGGCAGGCTTACCATTTCGATGGTGCAACAGGGCGCTGGTTTCTCCATGTCGAACTTTATTACCCGTTTTCCTGAAATGGCCGAACAGCCGAATGTAAGCCAAACCAATTGTGCCTCGGCCATACTAACAGCTGTTGCTAATGCAGCTCCTTACCAATGGTATTTAAACGGAGTGGCCATTAGCGGGGCTACCTCCAATATTTACGAAGCAAGCGCATCAGGCAACTACAGTGTAAGTTATCAGCTCGAATGTGGTGTGAGCGCCCCTTCATTACCGATCAACATTTCACTTTGTAATATCGACAGGGCCATTACCAAAACCGTTGATATAGATTACCCGGAGCTGAACAGCAATGTTGTATTTACCCTAAAAGCCGAAAATTTAGGAAATGGCAATGCCATTGGTGTATCGGTTACCGATAAATTACCTGCAGGCTATACTTATGTATCCAGCATTGCTCCGTCGGGCACCACCTACGATGCCACTACAGGTATCTGGACCATTGGCGATTTGGCCAGTCTGGCCAGTGTTACGTTAAAAATTACAGCTAAAGCGGTACAAACCGGAGTACTGACCAATACAGCTACCATTACCGGTTCGCAACCCGATCAGGTAACTTATAACGATCAAAGCAGCGTATCTACCACTACCGGATCTGGCGACAGGATAGTGTGTATCAATACAATTATGGATCCCATTATTTACATAATGCCAAATGGCACCAATAGTGTTGTAGTTAGTAACCTGCCAACAGGAGTTATTGCCAGTTACCATAAGCCTTCTAAAACCTTAACTATTAAAGGCACGCCAACTTTGGCGGGTGCAGCAGCTACATATAGCGTTTCAACCACACCTTCATCCAGTTTTAATTCGTCGGGTAGTATTACCGTAAACGGCAATGTGAGCAACCTTTTATTTAATAGCGGCTTAACCAGCAGTCGTTGTATGGGTGCGGGCACCGATACTTATTTGGCTACAGCCACCAACACTACGGGCATTGTTTACAGTTTATCGCCCCTATCAGCAGGCTTAATTAATGCTTCAACCGGGCAGCTAACCTGGTCGGCAAGTTTTAGTGGCACAGCTACAATTACGGCAACAGCAAAAGGTTGCGAAGAAAAAACTGAAAATTTTGTGGTTACGGTTAATCCGCCACCGAGCCTTACGGTGGGCAGTGACCCTGAAATTTGCCAGGGCTATAATACTGCGCAGTTAAGCTATACCAATCCGGTAAATAACCCAACTACTTACAGCATTAGCTGGGTATCGTCGGGTTTTGCGGCCGAAAATAACCTGACACTCCCTGCTTCAAATATACCGGTTACTGTTCCGATTGATGCCCCTGTAGGCACCTATGCCGGAATTTTAACCTTAAAAAATGCAGCAGGCTGTACCACACCAATCAATTTTAACATTAAAGTAAATCCAAAACCAACAGCACCACATGTGCTGGTTAACACCAATTCACAATATTAACCTCATTTTAAAAAAAATCCCCATGAACAATTTCTTTACCAAAACCTTTTTAATTATTGCTACTATCTTATTAACGGGTAGCTTTTTAACTGCATCAGCACAAGCTTTAGCGCCAAATACGGCCGGAGTAAATCTTTTTTGCTCGGATGGTGAGCTTACTCTGCCGGCAGCAACCGCAGGTACAGACTGGATTGTAAAATACAGTGCTACATCTACCACTACGCCTTCAACCGGTATCACTTTAAGTGGTGGAAATAAGGTGGCGAATGCCGATTTAAAAACCGGTTACTACTACCTGAGTTCAAAATCTACTACTCCAGGCTCCTGCGAATCGGAATTACAGGAAATTCCGGTGTATGTTTTAAAACCACTGATACCAAGCATTACACCTGCCAATTTCTGCGTAGAAAGCCCGCTGGCACAGGTAGGTAGCGTTACCAACCCCGAAGACCCAACTAAAGCGGCATTGGTTTACCAGTGGTACACTGTAGACGCTGGAGCTGAAACCATTATAGCGGGTGTAAATACTTTAAGTTATACACCAACTGCGCCAGTTGTTGGGAGCATTACTTACCGTTTAAAAGTGGGATATGAAATTAACGGTAACAAATATTGCCCTCAAATTGTAGATAAAACCATTACCGTAACGGCTAAACCAACCAAACCAACAATCAGTGTTGGTACCGCACAAGGTACGGCCACTGCAGTAACTTTCTAAAAGTAAACCAGTTTTTTCCAGGTAAATCTGATACATGAAACTGAGGTTTTATACCTTCTTGTTGCTGCTATTCCTGTTATTTTTTAAAATAAACGGATACAGCCAGGATGCTCCGCCAGGGCGCCAAAAGATTACGATCACCCAAGGGTCGTCGGTAATCCTGCGTGCCAATTCGGTTGGGGCCAGCACGTATATCTGGTTTAAAGACGGGATCCTGATTCCGGGGCAAAATAAACCGACATTGGTTACCGCAACAGCGGGATTTTATAAAGTAGCCTCGATAAACAAAGGCGGTTGCACTTCTGATTTATCAGAAGATGTACAAATACTGGTAGTGCCCGGCCGATCGGCAGATGTATCGATTACCAAACGATCGGCTTCCAAAACAGTGGTAAAAGATGAGGTTTTTGAATACTACCTCAACGTAAGAAACAATGGTGCAGATGATGCCACCGGACTGGTTATTGAAGATAAACTACCAGACTACCTCAGTTTTGAAAGCCTTGCAGCACCTACTGATGGAGCCGCAGATTACGACCCTGCCTTACGCACCGTAAAATGGAAAATTAATGGACTGGCCAATGGAAAGTTTGCCGAACTGGTAATTAAAGTCCGCTCTAAACAAATGGGTTTAGTGAGCAATACGGCAACGGTAAGTGCAAATGAAGCCGATCCGAATCTCAGTAACAATACCTCAACCGATAACAAAGAAATTTCGGGTTTAAGAATACCAAACGTGTTTACGCCTAATGGGGATGGCAAGAACGAAACGTTTTATCTCGAACACCTGAATTCTTACCAGTTTAACGAGGTTACCATTATTAACCGCTGGGGAAGTACGGTTTACCAAACCAGCGATTACAAGAACGACTGGACGGCACCGGGGCTGAGTGATGGCACTTATTTCTATGTAGTGAGAGTGAAAAATGGCAATACCGACTGGATGGCCTACAAAGGATATGTAACGGTGATCAGATAACATAAAACAACATGAAAAGGATAGTGAAATTAATGATGGTGCTGATGTGTTGCTTTACCAAAATGGTTTTTGCACAGCAAGACGCACAGTTTGGACAATATGTTTTTAATGGCATGTACATTAATCCGGCCTATACGGGCTATAAAGAAGAACTGTACTTACAGGCTTTTGCCCGCGCACAATGGACAGGTGTTAAAGGCGCACCACAAACGCTTTCTATCTCGGCCGATGAAGCCATTAACGACGAAAGCCTGGGCATAGGCGCTATTATTACCAAAGATAAAATCGGTGCGCAAAACTCATTAAACGCTTCGGCCAATTTTGCCTATCGCATTAAACTCGATCGTACCGAAACCAATATCCTGGCTTTTGGTGTAGGTGTTGGGGTAATGCAGGCAGGCCTGAACGGGAATTTACTCGATCCGATTGAGCAGGGTGATAACCGCATTCCAGCGGGCAGTGTAAGCCAGATTACGCCTGATATCAGTGCAGGCGTCCATTACTCGAACGAGAAATTTTTTATTGGTTTCTCGGCCAACAATTTACTGGCAAAAAGTTTATCGCTATTTGGCGATTATAAATTGCTAAACGTTAAGATGCAGCCGCATTTTTACCTGAGCGCAGGTGTAGCTTTGCCCTTTGCCGATGATTTTGTGTTTAAACCCACGTTTTTAATTAAAGACGATTTACATGGCCCGACTTCTTTGGATGTAAATGCTTTTTTATTGGTTAAAGAGCGTTTCTGGATTGGCGGCGTGTACCGCAGTTCGGTTAAACTATATCCGAAATCAAATTTACAAAGCAATTTAACGGCAAGAAGCGCTGTTGGGCTAATTTCTGAACTTTTTGTACGCAGCAACCTACGCATTGGTTATGGCTACGATTATAGCTTAAATAAACTCAGCAATTATGATTATGGCTCACACGAAATTTCAGTGGGATATTACCTCGTAACCCAAAAAAGCCGCCGGCCTAAGTGTTATTTTTAATCCAGGGTTTAACTTATTTCCGTGCCGCAAAAGAAAAATGAACTTCTTTCTTTGCTACCTTTCGCTTTTCCTTATTCACGTAGATAAAGAGATATTTTGCATCTGCATCGGGCTTTTCGGCATCAAATTCGAAAGCTGCAAAATCATTTTCGGGGATTAATTTACGGGCAATTACTTTTTTGGGCAGATTTAAGGTAAAATAGGTCAAATCTTCGTTCATCACAATTTCACCAAACTTGGTATCGTCCAGATTCCAGATATCCAACCTGTCATTTACCTCCAATGTAAATGAAATTACTCCTGCTCCCCTTTTCACCTCATCTATGTACGAGGAGAAATTTTGGTTTTCGTAAAGCAAACCTTTTTCATACCTGGGTTTAGGTGCATTGGGATGCTGCGTAGCAATTGTCGCGCTTTGTGGGCTTTCGGCAACTTGTATAGCTTCTTGCGGTTTGCTGTTACAGCCAAACAAGATAACGGCCATAATGATATAAAAAACAGATCTTTTCGTCATTTTTTCTTTAAACTTATCTCCATCTGCAAGATACGTACCAAATGTTAGTGATAAGCTTAAATGCTTTTATTTAACCTACTTTTAAAAGCCTTAAGCTGGTGCAATCGGCATAGCGGTAAAGCATATCAAGCACCTTAGGGTTCAGGCTCCGTTCATCCATGGGTAAAAGACCAAATAAACGCATGATTGTGGTGGTGCTGAGGTAATCGTTCTGTGCAGTAAAAATGGCAATAGAGAGTCGGTTGCAAAAGTTACGATCAATAGCAGCGAACTTATTTTTTTGAAGTAAAGCCTGTCTTAAATTTTCCAGTTTTGTTGAGTCGTTCATTATTCTTTAAAATAATCCGACTAAATTAAGTCTCAACCCGGCCCGCTGCAAACGGATATTGACAAATGACAAGGTGAAAATTAAAATAAATGTTTTTTCATCAAATAAATGTATATAGATGAAACTTTCTGGATGCTGAACTAAACCAATGAAATTCGTTTTAAAGCTACAGATTAACAGATTTTATCTGATCTGTGGACTAAAGATAACCCGGGGCGAGCGCCCCGGGATTACCAGATTGTGCAAATCCGGCCGGATGAGGCGGCCGGTGTAAAACCAAATACAGCACAATGAAGATCGTTTTAAACTGATTTATTTTTCCATGAGCGCCAAAACACACCAAAGGTATGGCGATTGACCATGAGAATCGCCTACATTGCGCGGACGATCGTAATAATATTGGCGGTCATTCTTTTTATTGGTGCCTACACAAACTTCGCGCACATCGCCTTTTTCGTTAATGTAAGGTACCATGGCCAGCCAGGCTTTGCGTGCAACAGGGGCATATTCTTTTTGATTTAACCAACCCTGTTTTACGCCTGAAATTAAGGCATAGGCAAACATGGCCGTACCAGATGTTTCGGCCCAGCAATCTGGTGCATCAATCAACTGGTTCCACATGCCCGATGGGCTTTGAAAATCTTTCAGGCTTTTCATCATGGTTTTATAACCTTCCAGTATGCGCGGGCGCTCTTTACTGTCTTTAGGCAACAGGCGCAAAATTTCGGTCATCCCTGCGGCCATCCAGCCATTGCCGCGCCCCCAATAAAAAGGAACATCGGGTGCATGATAAAAAAGGCCATTCGGGCGTTGCAGCTCATCCAGGTAATGTACCATTTCTTTAGCAGCACGATCGATATATTTACGGTCGCCGGTAGCTTTATAGGCTTGCGCCTGTACAATAGTAATCATGTACATATCGTCAATCCACATGCGGGTTTGCCAGGTAAAACCTTTATCGGCCCAGGCTATCTGTTCGGCGTTGGCTTTTTCGGGTAGCTGCCACTGGGTATCGGCATAAGGCAAACCCAGTTCGAGGTACTTTTTATCTTTAGTAGCCTGGTAAAACTCCAAAGGAAGGCTTCCGAACATGTTCAAATCCACATGGTTCATAATCGGCAGCAATTGTTTTTCTTCGGCAGTAAGCTTATCAAAACGTGCTTCCAGCAGTGAAAACAACTTTTTATCTTTGGTTTTTTCTGCATATTTCAGCGCGCCTGTCCAGTTGAAAGTTTCGGGATAGCTGATCCATTTGCCCGCGTGAAGCATGTGTTTCCGATCTACAAAACGGTAAGCCAGCCGTTTGCCTACTTCTTTGGGGCCAAAGCCTTCGGGAAAATCTTTTAACAAATTGCCCTGCCCAAATAAATACTGACAGGAAATGAAGAATACGAGTAAAGTGGAGAGTTTTTTAATCATACAGGTTTATAATTTGGTTAATGTTGATTTAATAATTGCCGGTTACGCCAAGTTCAAGTCCGCGGAGTTCTGCCAGGCCCCGCAAACGGCCAATGGCCGAGTAACCCGGATTGGTTTGTTTGGCCAAATCATCCAGCATCTGGTGACCATGGTCGGGTCTGAATGGGATAGGCTGCTCACGCAAAGCATTTTCTTCTGATAAAGCCTTCATGATTTCATACATGTTTACATCGCCTCCCAAATGGTCTGCTTCGTAAAAACTGCCGTCTTCATCTTTAGTTACATTGCGTAAATGCGCGAAATAGACCCGCTCTTTAACCGCATTAAATATTTCGAGGGCATTGTTATCCATACCTGCACCTAACGATCCGGTACAGAAACACACACCATTAAAAGGTTGATTTACACTTTGGAGGATATAATTAAAATCATCGAGACTGCTGGCAATTCGTGGCAAGCCTAAAATCGGGTAAGGTGGATCATCAGGGTGAATGGTCATTTTGATGCCCTCGCTCTCGCAAACTTCAGCGATAGCCGAAAGAAAATACACCAGATTTTGGCGCAGGCCATTAAAACCTAATTTTTCATATTCATTAATGCTGCTGCGAAGTGCCTCTAATTCAATTTCCTTTTCGTTCGGGATACCCATTAAAACATTAATCCGCAGTTCATCAAGCTGTTGCTGATTTAAAATTGCAAATTTGGCCTTGGCCCTTTCCAAAACAGATTGTGGATAATCATTATCAGCCCCGTTTCTTTTCAGGATATATAAATCAAAAACGGCCAGATCAATCCAATTGAAATACAAAGCTTTAGAGCCATCTGTCATTTCCAAATCGAGCTGCGTGCGGGTCCAGTCTAAAACCGGCATAAAGTTGTAGCAAACAATTTTGATCCCGCAGGCTGCCAGATTTTTAAGCGATATTTTATAGTTTTCGATGTAGCGATCGGCATCTGCCCTGCGGGTTTTAATGGCCTCGTGTACAGGTACACTTTCTACCACTGCCCAGGTTAAGCCCGCAGCTTCGATAATCGCCTTGCGCTCCATTATATCTTCAACAGGCCATATTTCGCCGTGCGGGATGTGGTGCAATGCGGTTACGATTCCGGTTGCGCCTGCTTGCTTAACATCTTGTAAGGAAACCGGATCGCTTGGACCATACCAACGCCAGGTTTGTGCTAGTTTTTTATATTTTGAGTTCATTGTTATTTGTAAAGTTTATTTTAAATTCCCTATAGTAAATAGCTATGCTACATCCGATAGCTATCTGAAAATTGGATAGGTAAATAAGTCAAGTTTTCTAGTACACTGGTTATTAAACTTGACTTCTTGTTTTTTTAGCTTATACTGTTTGATCAACATGACCATTACTTTTAAGGTGATTGTGAGGTCATTAATCAAAAAACTTCTCCTTCAAAAAAACATAGTCGGAAACTACATTGACCATGGTTTGGATATGTAAAGAAGTCAAGTTTTATAGTACACTGGTTATTAAACTTGACTTCTTGTTTCTTTAGCTTATGCTGTTTGATCGGGATGACCATTACTTTTAAGTTGATGACGAGGCCATTAACCAAAAAATTTCTCCTTCAGAAAAATATAGTCGGAAACTACATTGACCATGGTTTGGATACGTAAAGAAGTCAGGTTTTATAGTACACTGGTTATTAAACTTGACTTCTTGTTTTTTTAGCTTTTGCTGTTTGATCGACATGACCATTACTTTTAAGGTGATTGTGAGGCTATTAATCAAAAAACTTCTCCTTCAAAAAAATATAGTCGGAAACTACATTGACCATGGTTTGGTAGTAAACATTTTTATTGAGGCCTTCGCCATTGAAACTCACCACATGCCCGATACCACCATCAATTTCGGCAAAAACCATATTAAAATCGGGCGAATACAGCCAGGTATGCGACTCCGGATCGGGCAAACTGATGTGACAAGCTACCTCACATACCCTTGGGCTGGTATCTTCAAACTTTAAGCGGTAGGCTACGGGCAGCTCAACAATACCATAACCCAAAAGGTCAATCAATACGTTTATATTATTGATCTCTTGTCCCCTCTCTTGTTCCGTTACCCTCTTACTGCGCAACCTTAAAGGGTTTGCCGCTTCATTTTTGTACATCAAATTCATCATGCTTTCCCCTATTTCTGTTTTTGTAATGCTATCATTTTTGCCGCAAAGCGATTGCCCAATAAAATGGCCGATTGGGTATCGAAATGGGTACGATCGCCTTTATCGGTTAAGCCAGCAGAGCTTACCACAGCTGTGTGAGCAACTAAACCGGGCAGTTTGGCCAATTGCTGGTTGATATTTGCGTATTTCGGATTAAAATGTCCCAACTCTCCGGCAACAAAAGGCAAAGCCTCATTTCCGGTTAATTTCCTTAATCGTTGTATCAGTGCAATGAGCTTGGGCAGGTAAATCCGGGCGCTGTCTGCCTGGCTATCCGCCTCGCCCTGGTGCCAGATAACTCCTTTTACAGTTCCGGCTTTCATCGCTTCTACAATTCTTTTTTCGGCGTCGTTGTACGGGTATTTTTTGGTAGCCTTATCATACCCATCAGGCACCCAGGCATTGATAGAGGTACCGCCAACAGCTGTAGGTACCAAACCAATGCGTTTTGTTTTGGCTTGCTGCTGCATGGCCAGCCCAAACGATAAGCCCGGACCAACACCGGTAATACCCGGTTTATCAAAATGTACCGGATTTTTAGCTGCTGCCCATTCCGTATTTTTTGTAAACATCAATACATTTTTATTTTGCACCAAACTATCTTCAGCGCGTAATGCAGCTCGGCCAGCCATGTTCGATTGCCCCATTAAAATATAGACATCTAAACCTTGATTGGTTTTTAATTTTTCCTTACGGGCACCACAACTACTAAGTAAAGCAAGTGTGCTACAAAATAAAATCACCCGTTTTATACCTACTCGTTTCAGCATCTTTCCTGTTATTTGTGGTTAAAAGGCACATCAACCGCTGCACCTTTATCGCCCTGTGCTTTCATCCATTTTTCGAGCTCGGTTTTAAAAGCCGTTATCGTTTTTTGGTAGCCATCATTACCGGCCAGGTTATGCAGTTCGTAGGGGTCTTTCAGTACATCGTAAAACTCAACAGGAGGCCTGTTGGTTACCCTTTTCACCAAAATATTTGCTGCCTGATTGTTATTTGCCTTTTCTTTCCACGATTGCCACACGCCCAAATCGCCTGGTGTGTTGTACCATTTTATACCATAGGTTTTTTCGGGCGATAAATTCAGGATCAGCTTATACTGGTTGCTGCGAATGCTCCTGCTGGGATAAGCAGGTCCTTCGGGGATATTGTTGTACATTCCATAGGCATAGTTTCTGACCAATTTTGAGGTACCTTCCAATACCGGCAAAAAACTTTTGCCATCTAACGCAGCAATGGGTTTTCCTCCGGCAATATCAATGAGCGTTGGTGTAATATCTTCATATTGTACAATGGCAGCTGTTGTTGTTTTTGCTTTAATTACACCCGGCCAGCGTACAATCATCGAACTTTTTTGCCCGTAATCCCAGCAGGTCCATTTACCGCCCGCAAACTGTGGTCCCTGTTCGCCCAGAAAAATAAAAATGGTATTTTCTTCCTGCTTATTCTTTTTAATGAGCTGCATCAAATCACCCACTTGGTTATCCAGACGCCTTACTTCGGCCAGGTATTTCCTGAACTGTGCGCGGGTTTCTTTGGTATCAACCAGATTGGGTGGCAAAATCAGTTTTTCGGCATCAAATTCGGTCGGATCGCCCTGATCCCAGGGCATGTGCGGATTGATACTCATTACAAAAAGGCAAAAAGGTTTATCGCCCGCGGTCATGTATTTTTCAATCCCGGCCAGGTCATATTCATCGTTACTGGAAACACAATTGGGCTGAAAACCTTTAATGATATCGAAAGGAAAAGAACTGGCAGGTTTGGTGCTGTGATCTTTGCCGGTTAACCCCACTTTATACCCTAAATCGGCTAAATAATGGCCAATGCTTTTTACACTGGGGTAAACAGGTTTATGGTTCTGGTACGAACCATGCCTGATGGGATACAAACCGGTAAAAAGTGATGCCCGCGTAGGCACACAAGTAGCATGCGAAGCGTAAATATTGTTAAACTGTAAGCCTTCCCCAGCCAATTGATCTATATTGCTGGTTTTCAGATTTTTACCACCATAACAGCTCAGCTGCCGGCTGTCTAAATCATCGGCCATGATAATAACCACATTGGGTTGTTTGCCACCCTGCTGCCCATAACCGAGTACGGGCAGCAGAGATAAGCTAAGCAAGTATGCAATTACAGTTGTTTTCATAGGTATTTTTTTAGCTGGCCGATTAATAGCCCGGGTTTTGCGCCAGTTTAGCCCCGTTATTCCGTTCAATTTCTGAAGCTGGAATAGGCCACAGGTTGTAAGTGGTTAAAACATCGTTGTAATAAGGATTGCATTTTTTTACCCGATCGTACACCAAACCTAAACGCATCAGGGTAATTCTTCTTTTTTCTTCCGAGCCCAGTTCGCGCATGCGTTCATCTAAAATGTAATCGATGTTAACATTTGCCGGCAATACTGCCGAAGCGTTCGACCTGCCCCTTACGGCGTTTATATCAGCCGCAGCTTTATCCAGCTGGGTTAAACCTAAATAGGCTTCGGCCCTGAGCAAATATGTTTCTGCCAGCCTGAACATGTACTGATCGGAATAGGTACCACCTGCACTGGCTTTAAGCAAAAGCTGCGATTTATCCTGAAACATGCCATCCGGATGATCACCAGGCGTGGTTATTTTCGATTGGAAAGCATAAAAATCCCTGCGTGGTATGGTAATGCCCGCGGGCGGATTAATGGTAGATATGGTTTGGCCAAAACGTGGATGCGCCGGATTGGTTACTTTAAATTCGCGTACAAAATTGAAAGGCGCGTTTCTGAGGTCGTTGTTAAAATCGCTCTGCCAGATTACATCCGAAAAATATTTGGTTGGAATGGCCCAGCCAATGCCCCTGCCACCTGTATAATCGCTAATGGGATATAAAAATGGCTGCACGCTGCTACCTGCAAGTCGGAAATTGAGAAATTGCGGGGCAAAATGTCTTTCCATTTGGTAAGAACCGCCAATACCTGTAGAAACGGTACCACCACCCGGCACATCGGTTTCGAACTGGATTACCCAAAGCCCCTCTTTGTTGGTGCCGTTTTTTCTGTTCTGATTACCTTTTTGAAATAAATCCCAATATACATTTTTGGTCGCATCCGAAGCTTTAACCCCAAACCTGGTGGTCATTAGGCCCACATTTGGATTGCTGATTACGGTAGTAGCCGCATCAACAGCATTTTGGAACTGCCCTGCAGCGAGGTAAACTTCTGATAAAAGGTGAGCTGCTGCCAGGTTATTGATTTCTCCATCCTGTACCTGATTTATGGCTGGCAGATTTGCCGCTGCAAATTTCAAATCGCTGATAGATTGAGCCAATACCTCCGCTTTAGGCGCCCGTACATAATCGGTTTTTGCGCCTACAGCCTCAGTTGTATTTAAAGGTACGCCACCATATAAATAAGCCAGCGTGCGGTAAGCCATTCCCCTGAAAAACTTAGCCCTGGCTTCTATTAATGTTTTTTCGGCACCGGTTAACGATGAGGCAGGAAGCCTATCAATAATGGTATTCGATTCAGCCACGATTTTATACAGGGAAGTCCAGTGAATTAGCGGAATTTCGGTACTCAAAGGCGAATAGGCCGCCACCATATTGGTATGCCTGGTGGTAGCGGGCTGGCCATCAAAAACCAGATCGCAGCCAAATACATAATCGAATGGTCTTTGCTCGCCGCTGCTGTAAAATTCGAGCCTTACGCGGCTATACAGGTTGTTCACCGCCGCATCGAAATCTTTAGCGGTGATGTAAGCATTATCGGTAGTTAAAAAATCAAGTGGTTCTTCATTCAGAAAATCTTGTTTACAGGCAGAAAACAGAATTGTTAATGCGGCTATAATGGTAAGGGTTATCTTTTTCATCGCTTTTTTTTAAAATGTAACATTAAGACCTACTGCGTATCCTTTAAATACGGGTCTTCCATCGTTTGTTAATCCCTGATTGGTTTCCGGGTCCCAGCCATCCCAGTTGGTCCAGGTGGCCAGGTTACGGCCGCTTACAAATACATTTAAATTTTGCAATTTCATGCGTTCAATCAGTTTTCCGGTAAATTTGTAAGAGAGCGATACGTCTTGTAAGCGCACAAAACTGCGGTTTTGAAAAAGTGGCGGATTTAATGTGGCCGATACGATAGAACGGGGATATTTGCCATCCGGATTATCGGGCGACCAGTAATCGATACCACTCAGGTAATTGTTTCTAATGGCATTATCATCTCTGATAATTCTTGGTGTATTACCCGCCAGATAAGACCTTTTACCACCCTGAACCGAGTTTAAAAAGATGCTTAAAGTAAAGTTTTTGTACTGAAAATTATTGAGCAAGCTTAAACGGTAAGCCGGAGCCGATGAACCTAAAACGGCCCTGTCGCTGGCATTAATTACACCATCGCCATTCTGATCTACAATACGGTAGGTACCCGGCGAATAACCTGTCGGGATTTGCTCGCCTACCTGCCAGATGCCGTTCACCTGATAATCGTAAATTACTGCCGTAGGCTGACCAATAAACAAACCACTTTGTGGCAAATCATCTTCTACACCATCGCCATTTAAATCGCCCAAGAGTTTAACGATCTTATTGGTATTACGGGCAAAATTTAAGCTGGTATTCCACTGAAAACCGCCGCTATTGATATTTTTTGAGTTTAAAGAAAATTCTACGCCCTGATTATTTAATTGGCCGATATTGGTTAACACGTTGCTAAAACCGGTAATTACCGGAATATTTACCGAGTAGAGCAAATCGGTTGTTTTGGTGTTGTAATATTCTACGGTACCCGATAACCTGTTTTTAAGGAGTGTAAATTCTAAACCAATATTGGCACCAGTAGTACGCTCCCATCTTAAATCGGGATTAGACATGCCGTTTACCTGCTGACCAAACTGGGTAGAACCGCCATCGCCAAAAACATAAGATGCACTTACATCAACCTTGGCCAGTGATGAATACCGCGAGGTTTGATTTCCGGCCACACCGTACCCTACTCTTAATTTAAGGTTATCAACCCAGTTTACTTTAAAAAACGATTCTTTCGAGATATCCCATCCTACGGATACTGAAGGAAAAATACCGTATTTCTTATTTTCGGCAAAGCCCGAAAAGCCGTCTCTTCTAATGGTACCGGTAAACAGGTATTTACTTTCGTAATTGTAGTTTAAACGAAACATCTGATAGTTTAAAGATTCTTTCCAGGCGTTTGAAATGGCAAACCTGTTGGTTCCCTGCTGCAGGTTATCATAACCCAGCGTTAAGCGAGAGAAGCCAGTAGAATACGCCCTGGTATAGCTGTTTTCGCGTTCAATGGCGCCATACAACAAAGTTCCGGTAAAGCTGTGTTTACCAATGGCTTTATTGTAGGTTAACAGATTATCGAAGGTATAATCGTAATAAGTGGTGTTTTCTTTAGATGCCTGTCCGGTTAGGTTGGCATCGTACATGTTCGAAATATTTTTAAAATCGAGTCGGTAATTGTTACCGAAACTGATTTTGTAGCTCAGGCCTTTAATGGGCAACTGTACATTGCCATACACATTGGCGAAGAAATAATTGTGGCGATCGTAATCATCGGCCTGATAGCTTAATAAAGGATTGGTTAAATTGGTACCGTAAGGGTTAATTTTCAGATTTCCGCTGTTATCCCAGGGTAAAATTAATGGTGACATCAGGTTGATATCGGTAAAATTGGGTTCTACGCCATCTTCGTTTACAAAGGTGCCGAAAGATTGCAAACCAATGGTTAACCAGTTGGTAGCCTTGGTTTCGATGTTGGCCCTGATGCTTTTTCTTTTGAAATTATCGTTTTCGATAAAGCCCGAATTCCGGGTTAAACTTCCCGATAACAGGTAATTAATTTTATCGGTTCCACCCGATACGCTCAACTGGTTATCGATAATCGAACCGGTTTTGGTTGCTTCATCATACCAGCTAAAATCGTTGGGCAGCAAGTTTCCCTGTGCATCTTTCATTGAGGCATCTACCTTGCTAACTAAATCAAAGGCCGGGTTGGGCTCGGTAAAACCCGGGGCCAGAAAAGCCTGATCGTAGTACAAATATTTAATGTGATCTAAATACTCATCGCGGGCCATGGGTTTTAAATCGATATTGGGCTTTTGGGTAGCATATTGGGTTGAAAACGAAATCCGCGTGCGGCCAGCCACACCTTTTCTACTCGTAATTAAAAGTACACCGTTTGCCGCTTGTGCACCGTAAACTGCTGTAGCACTTGCATCTTTAAGCACATCAATCGAGGCAATATCATCGGGATTGATTGAAGTTAAAGAAGCATTGTATTGCACCCCATCTAAGATAATGAGTACGTTTTGGTTGCCCCCTAAGGTATTCTGCCCCCTGATACTGATGCCCGGCGTTGCACCGGCGCGATTAACCTGCCCCACATTTAAACCCGGTACCGTTCCCTGCAAAAGGTTGGCCACGTTAGTTGTAGGTGCATTCCTAAAATCGTCTAAATTTGCCCGCACCACCGATCCGGTTACATCGGCTTTCTTTTGCGTACCATAACCTACAACCACCACTTCATCCAGGTTAGCCTGAGCCGATTTTAATATGATGTTGATGTTTTTAAGGCTCCCAACCTGTTTCTCCTGAACATCATAACCTACATAATTAAAGGTAAGGATGGTTTGCTCATTCGGGACCGTTATTTTGTAAACGCCGTTTTCATCGGTTACGGCAATGGTTTGGCTGTCTTTTACTTTAACGGTAACGCCAGGAATGGGCGATTTTGTTTTTTCGTCGGTTACTTTACCCGTTATGATAATATCGGCCAGGTTATAGCCGGCAACCAAAAGCTTTTTATTTGCCAATCCATCTGCAGCCTTACTTTCGGCATTTGCGGTTAAGAAAGCTGCAGATACGGTGACTTGTAAAAATGTGAGAGCTATAATTTTTTTTTGTAAAACGTTATATTTCATATTTGGTTAAGGTTTGTTTAAGGTTGTGTGGAGCTTTAAATGACTACTATTGACACTCCAATAAAAGAAACGTCATTTCGACTGTAGCCAACCGGCTTTTCAGCGGTGGCGGAACGCCCGCCTGCATCGGGCAGGGAGAAATCTATTGAGACAGATTTCTCGACTGCGTTGCACTCCGCTCGAAATGACGATTCTGGATAATTTACTTCCCATTCATTTTTTTAATCTGGTATGCAGCGTGGAATATTTGGTTTCTTCATTTCAAAGTAAGAGAATGTGCCCTGAAAAATTTGTTCATTCTTTTGTCGTTTTATATCAATTGTGCTATAAAAGCAAAAGAGCAACCACCGGGGCTGCTCTTTACTTAAATTACCTTACTCACCAACCGGAATGGGAATGTTGATCCCTGTGGCTATCGCTGTTCCAAAATTTGGCGATCCATCAGTATTCCAGCTCAGTTTTTGCATTCTTGGCGTTCTTGCTCCGTTTGTGGTATTGGCTATACTACGCGCATGGTATATAAACCAGTTTTCTTTACGCAGCACCCCGTTAGGATCGGTATAACTGCTGGTAAAAAAGCCATTATGGCCCGGGCCATATACTCCGTTGGCATCACTCTTAACAAAAACCTGTTTTTTATTAATCCAGTCCGCGGCCACCAGCGGATCGCCTCCTGCTTTAAGTTGAATTTGCGCCAAACAGTAATTATCGCTGCTGTAGCGGCTGGCCGAGTAAATGATAAATACCGGACTGCTGGCATCTTTCTGCAACATAATTGGTCCTTCGTTAACCCCGGCACCTAAATTTCCACTAGGCTCATATTTTTCCCAGTTATTGGTTGGCGATGATATTTTTACGCGGTCGCCACTGATAGTCCAGGGATCGGACATAGGCGCAATGTAAATGTATTGCTTAAACTTGGTGGCCACGTTTTCCCAGCCCGACCAGATAAAATAATTAGCAGAGCCGATGGTTAACACCGAACCATCAATCGCCCATTGATCGCTTGGATCGCTGATTTTCCCTTTAAATGTCCATGTACCCGTCATTGGATCGGCATTCGGATTTTCGAGCACAAACATGCGGTGGCTCACATCTCCCCCATCATTTGCAGCAAAATACAAGTACCATTTGCCTGAGAGGAAATGCAATTCGGGTGCCCAGATGTTAGAAGAATAAGGCATTCCGGTGGGCGGTGTCCACACTACCGATTCGACCGCAGTAGAAAGTAACGACATGGTTTTGGTTTTCCGCAAACCGATTTTATTCCCTCTGGTGTACATAAAATAATAGTAACCATCTTTTTCGGCTACGTACGGATCTGGTCTGCTGGCATCAATCAAGGGGTTTTGGAAATTGGTATCATGGAAATTAAACATAGCCTGAGTACCCGTTGCTGTTGTTTTTTGTCTTATTTTGATACCGGGCGTACTATTTTCGGGGTCAACAGTCATTTGCATACCGGTAGCTTTGTTGGTAACCGTGTACACATTGTTGCTCCCTGTGTAATTAATGGCCCATTGTTGTGCATCACTACCATCGTCGGTACCTTGCTGCAAAATATCGCCTGATGTTGCCGATGGCGATTTGAGGCATTTATTGCTTGTTACATTTATCAGTTTGTAGTAGCTGGCATCAATCTTTACCAGTTTCCACTTTTGCCCATTGTTGGGGAACCACCACCATTGCTGTATGGCTGCATTTTCGGCGGTAGAATTGCCCGTAACTTCAACCACCGGCCCGTTTGATAAGGATGATACACCCCTGATCCGGTAAATAGCACCATCAATTAAAGTGCCCAGCGGAGGTGCAGCAGCAATTACATTTTGCAGCTGCAGCTTTTCAGTTTGGTTTTCGCCTTCAGTAATACCAGTTGATGGCCCTTTTTGACAAGAACCAGCTAAAATTACCAGCGCAGCGGCCAGTTTAGCTAACATTTTGTTTCTCATAAAAAAATACTAAAACTGCAATGGCATAGTTTAGCCGGTAGAAGATTTTGCAGTAAGGTTTATAATTTGGTTAATTGCAAAATCAAAGTAAAACATTGAGGGCCGTAAAATTTGTTCATCTTTTTGTCGATATGTCTCAAATCGTACTTTTCACGAAAGCCAAAAGACAAATAAAAAACTGATAATCAATTCATAACATAAAACTTCAAACCTATACTCATAACAGGTTTAGCCCAGTGCAGATTCAACATTTCGATTTATCTCTATATTTGATATTAGCTTAACTATGCGGTTTCTTTTATTATTCTGGTTATTGGTTTCTTTTTTTGCAGTTTCTACCTGCGAAGGGCAATCCTATTACTTTAAACAATACCAGGCTGATGATGGTCTGGCCCACAATTCGGTAAACACCATTCTACAGGATAAAAAAGGCATGATTTGGGTGGGTACCCGGGGTGGATTGAACCGCTTTGATGGTTATACTTTTAAAACTTTCAAAAACGAAAAAAGTAAATTCGGCAATGTTGGCAACAACATTATTGTAAGCCTGGCCGAAGATCAAAAGAACATGCTGTGGATTGGTACCGGTCGCGGTATTTTTAAATACGATCCGCGCAAGGAAGTATTTACGCCGCTGGAGCCTACCCTCCAAAAGTATATCAACTCCATTTTGGTCGACAGGCAAAACAACCTATTCTTTTTAGCCAACAGGGAACTTCACAAGTATACCCAACAGGATAATCGGGTAGTAAACCTGCAAATAAATGCAGCCTGTATTGCGCTTGGTGACCGTGGTAATATTGTAATTGGTAACGACGACGGGCAACTGGTTACGTACAACCCGCAAAATGGCACTAAAACAACAGTGCGCATTATCGACCAACGTGTGCCTGCAAACCGGCGATCGATTAGTAAAGTTTTTCCCATTGCCGATAACCGGATTTTGGTGGGTTGCTTTAAACAAGGCTTAAAAAGTTATGATCCCAAAACTGGCGAAATCAGTTCTTTAATACTCAAAAGCAGCGACAATACCGACATTTATGTGCGCGATATTACAGCTGGTGAAAAACAGGATTACTGGATCGCTACCGAATCAGGCATTTACATTTATAATTTGGCCACCAACACCAGCCAAAACCTACGTAAACGGGCCGGAGATCCTTACTCTATGCCCGATAATGCAGTTTATACCGTTTGCAGAGACAATGAGGGAGGCATGTGGGCAGGTACTTATTTTGGGGGCCTGAGTTACTTTTCGAAGAACAATGCCCGCTTTGAGAAATATTATCCACTGGTTGGCACCAATTCTATTTCTGGCAATGCCGTGCGCGAAATCTGTCCCGATAATAAAGGTAATTTATGGATTGGTACCGAAGATGCCAGTGTAAACAAGTTTAACCCTAAAACCGGAATTTTTACTAATTACACCGCCAATGGCAAAGCAGGTAACCTATCATACCCCAATATCCATGGCTTACTTGCTCTGGGCAACCAGCTGTTTGTTGGTCCGTTTTTGCACGGACTGGAAATTATTGATATTAACAAAGGAACGGTTACAGAGCGTTTTAAAACCATTGGTGAAGAAAATGAGGAAACGAGCGACTTTGTACTTTCGATTCGCCTGGCTAAAGACAGTACCATCTATGTAGGCACGGGTTATAACATGGGCTCAGGATTATTTATTTTTAACCCAAAGCAAAAAACCTTTAAACGAGTTAAACAAATACCGGTAAACTCTTATGTTTACGATATTTGGGAAGACCGCTTCGGCAATATCTGGACAGGTAGCGTATCGAGCGGTGCATTTTGGTACCACCCCAAAACCGGCAAAAAGGGCAACATTACCTTTGGCGATAAAATTAAAAACAGTACCGTCCGCGAGTTTCCGGTGTGTGGCATTATGGAAGACAGCAATAAGGCCATGTGGTTTACTACCGAGGGGGGAGGTTTAATCAGGCTCAGTGCAGATAGGAAAGTGCTTAAAAAGTTCACTACCGACACAGGCTTACCTACGAATATTTTGTTCCGTGCACTCGAAGACAGCTCTAAACACTTGTGGATAAGCTCGCTGAAAGGTTTAATCTGCTTTGACCTGCGCACAGAAAAATTTAAGGTTTACACCAAATCAAATGGTTTGATTACCGATCAGTTTAACTTCAGTTCTGCTTATAAAGATCCTACCGGACGCATGTATTTTGGCTCCGTTAGGGGTATGATTTCTTTTAACCCCAAAGATTTTGAGCAGAAAGATACCGCACCACCTACTTTCATTACGGGTTTTCAGATCAACAATAAAGAAGTGCTTCCGAACGACAAAAACAGTCCGCTTAGCAAATCGATTTCTTTTACCGATACCATTGTACTGGCACACGATCAGAATAATTTCAGCATCGAGTTTGCGGCGCTCAACTACTCTTCGCCCGAGGTTACACGCTACGAATATGTAATGAAAGGTGTAGATCTGGCTATCACCTACCTAAACAATAACCGAAAAGCCTATTTTACCGATTTATCGCCTGGCAATTATACCTTTTTAGTGCGGGCAAAAAGCAATGTAGAAAGCTGGACAGGTAAAGAGCGGCGTCTTTTTATTAAAATCAGGCCACCTTTCTGGAAAAGCATTACGGCTTATATTTGCTACCTGGTGATGATTGCAACTGCACTTTTTCTGGCCATACGCTACTATCACCGCTACATTGAACGCAAAAACCTGAACAAATTACAACTGTTCGAGCACGAAAAAGAAAAGGAAATTTACCAGGCTAAAATTGAATTTTTCACCAATATTGCCCACGAAATTCAAACGCCATTAACGTTGATTTTGGGTCCGGTTGAAATGATGATGGACCAAATCAAAGAGCAGCCCTTTAGAAGCAGCTTATTAATGGTCGAGAAAAATGCCAACCGTTTGGCTAAACTTACCAATCAGCTGCTCGATTTCCGTAAAACAGAAATGCACCAATTCGGCTTAAACTTTGTTAATACGAATATAAACAGCCTGTTAAAAGAGCAAATTGAAATTTTTAAACAGGAAGCACAAAAAAGCAATATTACACTCGATCTGGAGCTGCCTAAAAACCCGGTAATTGCCTTCGCCGACAGAGAGGCTTTGGTAAAGATTTGCAACAACCTCATTTCGAATGCCATTAAATACGGAACCAGTCAGGTAAATGTACGTTTAAGTACCTCAACTGAAACAGAAGGGCACTTTACCATTACTTTTACCAATGATGGAAGGGGGATTCCGGCACAGTACCATGCACAGATTTTCGAGCCGTTTTTCAGGTTATATGGTAAAGATAAACCGGGAACTGGGATTGGCCTTTCGCTGGCAAAATCTTTATCCGAATTGCATAATGGCTCGTTAAAATTAGTAGATAGCGAAATTAACCAGGTGGTTTTCGAGTTAACTTTACCCATCCACCAAAAATTTGAATTTAAGCTGAGTAGCTGGAAAAAGATAAAATAGATATGACCGACAGTATTTTAGTTATTGATGATAATGAAGATATCCTGGAGTTTCTGACTCAGGTTTTTGCAGGCACCTATAAATTGCATCTGGCCATTAATGGAGAAGTTGCACAGGAAATTCTGGAAAAGGAGATTATCGATCTGATTATTTCGGACATTATGATGCCGGGAATTGATGGCTTTGAACTCTGCCAGCTCATTAAATCAAACGTAGAATATTGCCACATCCCGATTATATTGCTGACTGCCAAAAACACCTATAAAGCACATATAGAAGGTTTGGAAGTTGGGGCCGATCTGTATATCAAAAAGCCATTTTCGCCACAATTGTTGCGCTTACAAGTGGCTAACCTGCTGCAAAACCGCGTAAAAATTAAAGCTCATTTTGCCAGTTCGCCTTTTGAAGATGTACGCGTAGTGGCCAATTCTAAAACGGAAGAAGCATTTTTAAAACGGCTGGATGAATATGTACGCAAAAATATTCAGGACCCCAACCTGGATATCGATCAGCTTGCCGAGCACATGCACATGAGCCGGCCTACGCTTTACCGCAAAATCAAAGCCATTTCGGCACTATCGCCAAAGGAGCTGATCGATGTTACCCGGCTAAAAAAAGCCACCAAGCTGATTGCCCAAAACGAATTCAGTTTCTTCGAAATTGCAAAAATGGTAGGCTACGGTTCGCAAAGCTTGTTTAATAAAAATTTTCAAAGGTATTTTAAGGTATCACCGCAAGAGTATATGAATTCGTTAAGTAAGGATGGGGAAGGGTAAATTGAAGAACCTCCCCTCAGCACCAGTTTGTCACCCTGAGCCTGTCGAAGGACATTGTACCCACATGCTATTAGAGCACATCATCCCCCTGCCCCCTTCAAAAGGGGGACTTAGATCAACTCTCCTAACCCGGCAGCCATGGTTCGTGTCCCCACGAACCATAGTCTGCTCCCTTCAAAGCTAATTTGTCAATCCTGAGCCTGTCGAAGGACCTTTGTATTCACTTGTACCTATTTAACTTCTCGCTCAAATCATCCCCCTGCCCCCCTTCAAAAGGGGGACTGTGATCTCGCATAAACCAAAAATGCCCGGAGATTATCCAGGCATTTCTCATTGATTGAGGCTAATTTAATATTTAAACACTTTACCTCCTACCATCACTTCTTTACGGCTGGCATCGAAGGTTGCTTTTTCTCCGGTGCGCACCGCAGCGTTCGTCATGATATTTGCAATAGAATGCTGATAACCTGCTTCAACAGGTGCGTTAGGCTCCTTTCTGCTGCGAATACACTCCAGCCAGTTACGCATGTGGTTCGAACTTAATACATCAGCCCCGGTATTGGCCGATGCCGCCGCAGCCGACGGTGCAGCCAGTTTAATTTCTGGTAACAGGTTGGGTTGCATTTTCATTGCAGCGGCAGCCCTTGCAGTTAAACCGCCCTGCGGCGATATGGTATTGGTAATCAGGTTCAGCTCTCCTCCGTTCGAATAGTAAATTTCTGCTGGTTTTTCATCACCATTGTGCATTCTCGAAGTAAACACCACCTGGAAGCCTTTAGTCAGATCATCAAGCGGACCGTAATCAAAAACAGCAGTTGTGGTATCCCAATTCCGTCTGCCATCTTTCCACTGGTAAATGCCACCATTTGCGGTAACGCTACGTGGATGCGATAAGCCGGTAAACCAGTGTACCGTATCAATCTGGTGGCTCATCCATTGGCCCGGCATACCTGATGAATACGGCCAGAACAGACGGTATTCGAGATAAATCCGGGGATTGAAAGCCTCATACGGCCGGTTCAGCAAAAAGCGTTTCCAATCTGTATCTTCTTCTTTCAGTTTCGCCACCAAATCTGGCCGACGCCAGCGGCCGGGCTGGTTTACATTCCAGCTGAGCTCTACCATGGTGATATCTCCAAATTTGCCCTGCTTAATAAAATCGGCAGCTGCCTGGTAGTTTTGTCCGCTACGGCGTTGCGAGCCAATCTGCAAAATCTGTTTAGATGATCTTACGGCCTTTAATGCTGCATTGGCATCATCCATGGTTTCGGCAAAAGGTTTTTCGCAGTACACATCTTTTTTATGGTTAACTGCCTCGATAGCATGTAGGGCGTGTGCAAAATCAGGCGTGCTGATAATTACCGCATCCAGATCTTTCAGGGCATAAAGTTCGTCGTTGTTTTTGCAGGTAGTAATGCCATGACCAATCTTGTTTTTGATGTAGTCGGATCCTAAATTACGGCGGTAGTTCCATAAATCGGAAAGGGCTACAATATCAAAATTCAGTTCTTTATTGTGGTTTAAAAAGCAGGGAAACAGCGTATCTTTAAAACGGTCAGAAAAGCCAACCACTCCAACCCTAACCCTATCGTTAGCACCAATAATATTGGCATAACTCTTTGCCGACATGCCAAAAGTACCCACATAGGTGCCTGCGGCGGCAATAGCGGCTTTTTTGATAAAATCTCTTCTCGATTCTTCCATAGCCTACTTAAGGGTTTTAATTTTAATGTTTTTGTACGAAACCTGGTTACCATGATCCTGGATCAGGATGTGACCTTTTGGAGCTTCGCCAAAGTTTTTCCATGTTTTGTATTTACTACCTGCCACTAAAGCTTTAAACTCGGCCGATCCACGTTCATACTCAACCACTTTTACCCCATTTAACCAGTGCTCTACATGGTTATTTGGATAAACCCTTACCTCGCCACTGTTCCATTCGCCTATAGGCTTAATAACCGAAGCCGGTTTGTTCGAAGGAATCAGATCGTATAACGAACCCAGTTTACGGTTTCCGTTTTTACCCAGTTTGGCATCCGGGTGTTTTTCATCATCAAGCACCTGAAACTCTAAGCCAATACCCGATAAATTGGTTTTTTCCTGCTCAGTTACAAAATATTTTACACCGCTGTTGGCACCAGGAGTAAGTTTAAAATCGAATTTTAGAACAAAGGCCGAATATTCATCTTTGGTAACGATATCGCCGCCAGAGCCTTGCTCCTTTCCGTTTGAAGGTAGTACGGTTAAAATGCCATCTTTAATTTCCCAACCTTTGGCAGGAAACTGTTCTTTAAATATGGCGCGCCAACCACTTGCATCTTTACCGTTCCAAAGCAATTTGAAACCTTCTTTTTTTTCGGCTTTCGTTAAGGTGTTTTGCCCATAAGCCATATTTACTGCAAAAATACCTAAGAGAAGCGTGTAAATTAACCTGTAGTTTTTCATTAATTTTAATTTTATAGTGATTTATATGTGTTTAAAAGGTTGGTTTAGGCGTCGATACATGATCCATGTACATTTAGCAAATTGATCATTTAGCTTTATAAATATCCTGCAACTTTACATCGCCGGTATTTGCTGTTCGAGCCTGCAACACTGTTTATAATTGGTTTTCTATTGTCAAAGTAAACCAATGCACCTTGTATAATATGTTCAATTTATTGTCGATTTGTCTCAATTACCTGATCAAAAAACGGCCATAAAAAGGAAATTACAGACTAAAAACCAAATTATAAAACAGGCATTATTAAAAATTAAAAAACTGACAAACAAATAGTTAAAATCAAAAATAATAAAAATTAAGCTATACTAATCAGTACTAAAATCGGTGTATCAAAACAGTGTTTCGCATCCCGGCCTCACTTTCATCATGTTCAGAATTCGTTACTTTCGAAAAACAAACAAATAACAGACTAACTTTTTCACCTCGAAATACATGATTCATTTTTCGCTAACCAAATTTTTAAAAAAGAAAGCAAAGCACCTTCAAACGCAGAAAACCCAACATTCTCCAATCAGGTACACCTTAAGGGACAACATTATTTACGCACTTATTGGTTTAAGTGTGGCAGCTTGTGGAATTAAGAAAACGCGGGTAGACAATACCAGTACACCTCATGCCCCTACACAATTGGTTAATCCGGCTTTGCCGGGCGATAATCCCGATCCATCTATTATCAGGGTTGGCAATGTATATTATGCTACCTCTACTACGAACGAGTGGGCACCTTATTTTACCATTTACAAATCAACCGATCTTAAAAACTGGAAGCTGGTTAACCACGTTTTTCCTGAAGGTTTTAAGGATATGAAAAACCAATGGGGTGAAAATAATTTCTGGGCTTCGGAGCTGGTTTACGATTCGAAACAAAAGCGGATATATGCTTACTACACTGCCCACAACAGGGCAACCAAAGGCAATCCGGGTTTACAATGTGGCATTGCCGGGATTGATGCCGATAAAATTGAATCCGGAAAGTTTACCGATAACGGACCAGTAATTATAGAAGATGAGTGCGGTGCGATTGATGCTTTTGAGCTTCAGCACGGAGGTAAAATTTATGCTTTCTGGAAAAACGACGGCAATGGCTGTGGTAAAGAAAGCTGGATCTGGAAGCAGGAAATTAACGAAAGCCGTACCCAGCTACTTGGACAAAAAAGCAAGGTTTTTACCAATAACCAGGCCTGGGAAACCGGACTGGTTGAAGGCGCTTGTTTTTTTAGCCTTGGCGAATATATTTACAGTCTATACTCTGTGGGAGGCTGTTGCGATGCCAAATGCAACTACAAAACCGGAATAGCACGTACCAAAGACCTCGCAAGTGGCGTTTGGGAGAAATATGCCAACAACCCGATTATGGTAAGCACCGATAAATGGAATTGCCCGGGGCACGGAACAGTGGTAAAAACTGCTGAAAACAGGCTATTTATGCTCTACCACGCTTTTAACAAAAATTACGATGTTTTTGTAGGCAGAGAGGGTGTTATAGAAGAATTAATTGTGGGTGCGGATGGCTGGCCTGTATTGCACAATGCAACCTTACCTAACCGCCCTAAACAGGAGCTTGATTTTACCGATAATTTTGAAAAGGATAGCAAATTAAATCTGGTTTGGCAGTGGCCTTCAAAAGCACAAAGACCCGAAATGGCTTTTGCTAAAGGATTAAATCTGGCTGCCTCTGACGAAAATCATGGCCTGGGTACTTTTTTGGGCCAATACATTAAAACGGTAAACTTTAATATCGAAGCTCAGGTAATCCCTGGCGATGCAAAAGCCGGGATTTGTTTGGGCGGCGCTATTTTTAAAAGCAAATGGCCGGGAGAACTCGGTGGCATAGGCATTTCTGCAGCCAAAGATGGTTTTGTGGTTTTCGACAATTTTGAAGGAACTTATACGGAGCTTAAAACCAGCAAAGAAAGCTTAGCAGGGCCTGTACAATTGAAAATGCAGATTAGCGATGATGGTAAACAGATAGAATTTTTATACAAAAAAGCAGGCACTGAATGGATTAGCCTTCACCGTACGCCATTTTTAGCAGCTAAATACGTACCCTGGGGCATGGGCTACCGGGCTGGGATTGTGGTAAAGGGAAATCCATCGCAAAAAGGATTGTTTAGCAGTTTTTCGATAAGGAATAATTAATGCAACCATTGCCAACGGTCTTCGACAGGCTCAGACTGACAAATTAAAATTCTCCCCGGGGTCGTCATTTCGAGCGGAGTGCAACGTAGCCGAGAAATCTGTTTATAGATCTCTCCATTTCGCTGCGCTACAGTCGAGATGACGTTTTTCTAATGGAATGCCCACAGTCTTCAACAGATTCAGACTAACAAACTACCCTCCCCTCGAGTTTATCCAGTCCCCCTTTTGAAGGGGGCAAGGGGGATGATAGGGCTGAATACATGAAAAAAGAGATGCTGAAACTTCACATAAGGTACGTCACCCTGAACTTGTTTCAGGGTCTCACCTACCTCGCCACCCAAAATGGTCTTCAACTCCGCTCAGACTGACAAGCTAAGGAAACACACTACAGCCATGGTTCGTGTCTGCACGAATCACTTGAGAGAAACTCCTTAAACAAAAACAGGCTGTCCGAAAAATTACGGACAGCCCTCCTTATACAAAACTAAACCAATTTTATTTTACCATTGAATCTGCTGATCTTCATCCGGGATCAGCGTATTCAGATCGCGCTGCATCGATAAAGTGCCTTCAACCTTATACTTCAACCTTTGGCCCGGTATGGTGGTATAATCTTCAAATTCATACGAGAGAAAAAGTGTGGTATAAACATGCTTTAAGTATGGCAGTTTAGGATCCCAGGCTTCGTCTCTGGTGTAATAAGATTGTGCTGCCCCAAGCTTAAATTTATTATCCGGATTATCGCTCCAAACCTCCAGTTTTTTCTTCTGTATGTCGATATTATCGTTGGTAAATTTGATAAACACCTTATACTTCTTACGGTCCAGATAATCAATATCCCTGATTCCGGCATAAAGGAAAATGGTTTTATCATCAACCACAAAAGTGCGGTAGGTATTTAAAGTTAAAGGCTCGGTATCTCCTTCCAGAAATATTTTATACAAAGTACCTCCATACTCGCCCGAATAATCGTTAAAGGGTGTAATGCGCAACATGGTGCGGCGATAGTACTTGTTCGGATTGGCCTGATAATCGTACGAAGCATCGTTTAAAATTTGCAAAGGCAGCACCCATTTATCGGCTTGATCGAGGTCGCCCAGTTTAAAATCAACAGGTACTGTAACCGTACTTACACCTGCCGGTACATCTACTGTTTGGGGCAAGGTGTAATATTTATTATCCAACTGCCTGAAATACAATTCCTGGCGGTGGCCATATTGCTCCTGGTTTAACCGGGCAAGGGTATCGGGGTCTAAACCGATGTGAATGGTACGGTTTTTCGCATTTGGCGTAGAGCCACTCATAATTATAGGCAGGTTAAAGCGTACTTTTCCTTCGGCATTATACTTTACATAACACCAGGTTACCCCTTGCGCCGTTGGAGTCGATTTGAATGAAGCCATTTGAACAAATTGTTCTTCTTTCCATTCATCGTTACATGATACAAAGCATACCGCTGTTGTTATCATTAAAAATAGTATATAGATACTCTTTTTCATTGTTGCAGATTCTAATAAATTATTCAGGATTTGTCCAGCCTGGATTTTGGGTCAGATATTTATTGCGTCTTAGCTCATCGTAGTGGATAGGCCAAAACCACATTTTAAGTGTAAAAATTGAAGGCAGCGAAGGCGTTTCAACCGGTACATGGAAAAGATCAGCCTGTAATTTGGTTGCATAAGCATTGTAACCATAAACAGGTGCCGATTCTTCTGATGGTGCATCAACCCAGCGGCGCAAATCGAAATAACGTTGTCCTTCGGCAAACAACTCAACCTGGCGCTCTCTTTTTAATTTAATGCGGAATTTATTTGCATCAGCATATACATCGCCTGTATAATCGGGTAAGCCTGCACGGATCCGGATAGGCTGAATGCCCCTTTTCATTTCCGAAATATTACGTGATATCGCATGCGTTTTGCTGCCATCCCACGAAGCAATGTTGTAAGAACCATTGATTTCGTTTAAAGCTTCTGCATAAATCAACAACACTTCTGCATAACGGATAGATGGATCTACCTTCGGCTTCATCCTGCTTTGATCGTAGGCCGTAACCGATACATTACTGATATCATCGGGATGCACATATTTTTTGATCCCAACACCTGTACGTGGCCAGTAAGTGGTATTTTTATAACCATTCGGGTCGCCACGGTAGTAAAAGATCTGCACATTGCTTTTTTCATCCCGCACACTTTCGGCATTCAGCAGGTTCCAGGTGGCACCGTTATAAGATACGGAAGCATAAAAACGAGGTTCGCGACGTGCAAACTGTTTATTTACCCCTACCCCTAACGGACCTAACTCGGGGTAAGTGGCCAGTTCTTCCTGCTTTACATAACCTCCTGTCCGGTTTGCGGTATTGTAACGGCCTTCGTATCCCGCCCTACCGGCATACATATTGTTCATGCCAGGAATATCTGCGCCATCGTTCATGTAATAGGCATCAACCTGTTTTTGGGTCATTCCATGCGAATTGTAACCTTTACCTTCTAAACGTGGCAATTGGTGTAATACGAGCACATTTATGCCCTCGCCACCCTGATTTTGCCCATGGGTAAAAATCAATTCCGAATTTTGGTAAGCCGGAACGGTTCCGTTAAACAAAGCGCGGTAGGATTCGAAAGGGTCGATATCACTCCAGCCGGCAGGCCATGCACTATTCGAAAAGTTACTGTCAAACGGAGGAGTAACAGTTGCCGGGTAGGCTGCATCGCCAGTTGTTTTTTTATAGGCTACATACAAACGGTACTGCCCTAAATCCATCACATCTTTTGCCGCAGCTGCAGCCCTCGCCCATTTCGATTCATCGTAAGTACGCGAAAGTAAAGGCTTTCCATCTTTGGTAACCAGAGCAGCAGCAACCTCTGCAGGGGCTTTGCCATTGGCTAACGGACTTGCCGCGTACAACAATATGCGGGCACGCAGTGCCAGTGCAGCACCACGGGTTGGCCGGGCAATTTGTTGTATGCCTTGCTGAAGTGAAAGCCCTTTGGCAGCTTCTGCCAGTTCGCCGGATAGGTAAACTGCACACTCTTCGTAGCTGTTACGGGGTTGTGCAATATCATCGTACTCTTTGGTATAATCAATCCCTTCATCGGGCACAATGGGCACAGGACCATAGGTGCGTAACAATATCCAGTAAAAATACGCCCTTAAAAAACGCGCCTGCCCTTTAAGGTCGGCAATTTCTTTTGCGGTAAACTTTTTGTTGATATCGATATTTTTTATGAAAATAGAAGCCTGCCGAATGCCTTTGTAGGCAGTATTCCAGATTTCTTTGCTTTCGCCATTTAGGCCATTTTCAGTGTACTGGCCATTTTTCCAGCGGCGGTATCCGTCACTTTCATCGCCGTAATACATATCATCGGCAAAATTAAATGGTACATATTTCTTGCTGCTTACATCCTGCATATAATTGCTTCCCATAAAAGAGTAAGCCTGTGCCAACCATCTGTTGGCGTAATCCGGATTGGTAAACACTTCCTCAGTGGTCATTCGCTCATCAAACAAATAATCCGAATCGAGGTATTTTTTACATCCGCTAATTACTGAAATGGCAGCTACGAAGGTTAAGGCTGTAATTATTTTTTTCATATTCTTCATTGCTTATAAATTAACTGATACCCCTACCGATAGTGTTTTGTTAAGCGGGTATGCTTTACCGGTTGAGCTTCCCAATTCGGGATCCCAGAGTTTAAAATTGGTGAACGTAAACAGGTTGGTGCCTATAAAAAAGAAGCGTACGCCGCTTAAGTGCGCTTTGTTTACCAGGGTTTTAGGCAGTGAATAACCAATATCTAAAGTTTTTAAACGCAGGTAAGAACCATCTCTGAGCCAGAAACTGGAAGCCCTGTAATTGTTGGCATTAGGCCCGTAGGTTAAGCGTGGGTACGCTGCATTAACATCTTCGTTTTCGCCCAGTTTCCAGCGGCTGCCATTGGCAACATCGCTCAATATATTGCCCCAGTTTTCGCCTAAACTAAACATGTAAACTGATGAACCGTTAATGAAATAGGTCGACTTTCCGATCCCCTGAAAGTGTACATTGATATCTAAACCTTTCCAGCTGGCCGATAAACCAAAGCCGTAAGTTAGATTTGGACGGGTAGTGGCCCCGATGGCTACGATATCGTTATCATCAATCAAACCATCACCATTAACATCCTTGTACTTGATATCGCCCGGCATTACTTCGCCGAATGATTGCCGCGGACTGTTACGGATATCATCATAATCTTTAAACAAGCCTAAATCTATCAATCCCCTTGCCTGGTTAACCCGATGGCCCTCCTGCAGCTTATATTTGTAAATAGTGTTTTCCTCGTCCCTTTCAATAATCTCGTTTTTGCTATAGGTAATATTGCCGCGTAGCGTGAAATCTATATTGCTTATTTTTTGTTTGAGCGTAAAATTGCCGTCAAATCCTTCAGCTTTTACTTCGCCTACGTTGGCTGATGGATTGTTCTCCAACCCTACAAATCCGGGTAGCGAGTTACGGCTCATGTAAATTCCTTCGCGGCGTTCGCGGAAATAATCTACTGCTCCGCTAAACTTGTCGTGGAAAAAGGAATAATCGATCCCTAAATCTTGTTTGGTGGCAATTTCCCAGGTAACATTGGGCGAGGCTACGCTTGAATAACGGATTCCGGTCCAGGGATTTGAAGAATCGTAATCGCCAAAATTGTACCCTCCTCCTGCCATCTGCTCGATGGTGTACAGGTAAGGGAACCTGATATCGCCCATATTGTCGTTTCCGGTTTTTCCATACGAATAGCGGACTTTTAACATGTTGATCCAGCCTAACTTTTTCACGATAGACTCCTCTCCGATATTCCAGGCACCCGAAATGGCCGGAAAGAACCCGAAACGATAATCTTTGTGAAAATTCTCTGAACCGGTGTAACCAAAGTTAAAATCTACATAATAACGCGAGTTCCAGTTGTAATTGGCGCGACCTGCAAAACCCTGGTTGCGGCGTGCAATACCGTTTTTAAGGTCGGTACCGATGTTCTGCGTAAATACTTTCGAAGCCTGGGTATATTTAACAACAGCCCCGAAATTATGTGCTCCGATATTGTTGTTGTAATGGGTTTCCCATTCAAAAAACTCGCGTTTTTCACCATCAGAACCTGATGATTGCGTCATTTTTTGTTCTTCTCTAATTCGTTTAAAAACCAGGTCTCCTGCAGTATTGCGGTAGCGGTTTGCGCTCCACAATTCGGGAAACTTATAGCGTTTAATCCAGTTGTTGTTGTAGGTATCGTAACCAAAACGGCCAATAAAGCGAAGGCCTTTGGTGATAAAATCCAACCGCTGATCTAAATTTAATGTGGTTTGAATGTTGTTGCTCCAGTTTTCATTATAACCGGTCATGGTTCCCTGCACCCAGGGATTAAAGCGGTCCTGATCGTTGTCCGGGTTGCCATCGCGGTCATCACTGGCCGGGATTTTCCCGTCCGAATAACGCAAAGGTGCGGTAATGGCATTGTAGCCCATAAGCGCTGTCCAAATGGCATCGCTCCCTACACCAGGATCATTTTGTTTACGTAACGAACCCGAAACGCCTGCTGTAAGTAAGGTCGATTTGGTAATATCCATATCCACACTCAAGCGGTAGGTGTATTTTTTAAAATTGGCGTTGGTATTGTAATTTTTCAAGGCATCATCAACCTTATACATCCCTTCCTGATCCTGATAACTACCCGATAAATAGTAACGGGCTGTTTTTCCACCACCACTTAAATTGAGCATGCTGCGCTGACTTTTTGCCCCATCGCGTAAAATCACATCCATCCAGTTTACATTGGGAAATAAATCGGGATCTAAGCCCAGGCGGAGTACTTCAAGCTCGGGTTTTGAAAAAAGTGGCTCCTGATTTCGTACAATTTTGGCCTCGTTAGCCATTGATGCGTAAGTATAACCATCAACAAATTCGGGCAGTTTGGTTAGCTGGTTATAAAAACCTTCTACCTTGGCATTGATATTTACTTTACCTTCTTTACCACGTTTGGTTTTAATTAAAATTACCCCATTGGCACCCCGGCTACCGTACATAGCAGTTGCAGAAGCATCTTTTAATACCGAAAAGGATTCTACATCTTCTACGTTGATTTCGTTCATATCGCGTTCAAAACCATCAATCAATACCAATGCGGCATTACTGGCGCCGAAAGTAGAGATACTACGCACCCAGAATTCTGAAATGCTTCCCGGCCTTCCCGAAGTTTGCATGGCCTGAATACCCGGTACAACCCCTGCCAATGCATCGGCCATAGAGGTAGAAGGATTTGATTTTAACTGCTCGACATTTACCGTGGTAACCGCACCGGTAATGGAGATCTTTTTCTGACCACCGGTAGCAGTAACCACTACTTCGTTCAATACACTGGCATCCGATTCTTTCATGGTTACATTTACCACGCGTTGCTCTTTTACCAGTACTTCTTGTTTATCGTAACCTACATAAGTAAATACGAGGGTTTGATATGGAGGCATTTTCACCGTAAATTTCCCGTCTCCATCGGTTATTGCGCCCAATCCGGGCAGGTTGGCAACAGAAATACTTACCCCCGGAATGGGTTGCTTTCCGGTATCTGTTACCACCCCTTTAACGATCACCTCCTGCTGTGCAAGTGCATTAAAAGAAATGCCAAGCAAGACGATGCATGTTAGTAAAATAAATTTCATCATTATATCGTAGGTGTTTATCATTATTCTTCTTTTGCTATTTTTCTGATTAGCCAGTTGCCCGTATCGCCGATGTAGAAACACTTTTTAGTTTCATCGTAAGCAATAGCCTGCGGACTGTTGAAACGGGCTTCGGTGCGTAAATCGCCATCTGCATATCCGTTGGTACCATTGTTACCACGACCGGCAAAGGTGCTTACCCTACCTTGTGGGGTTAAGGTGCGGATGGCATGATTGGCTTTATCGCAGAAATAGAAATCGTACTGATCTCCGCCCGAAGTGGCATAATCGGGGTTTTTAACAAATACTCCCTGCACCGGGTTATTTAAACGGGCGTTGGTACCAATTCCATCGGCATAACCAGAGGTGCCTGCAGCCCCACAAATGGTGTAAGGTGTTTTAAACGTTTTCTTATCGCGATCATAATCGGTACGCATGATGTAATGTTTCTCATACTCTATTAAATAGGCGTAATCGCCCGAAGGGTGCATAACCATGTAAACCGCTACTGCACTGTAAGGGTTAGAAAATACCAGTTTATCTTCTTTGGTATTAAAATCGTACCTGCGGATATCGCCGGCCCTGTATCTCGAATAATAAAGTTCGCCGTTTTGTGGATGCACCATGGTGCCATTTACGCCACGCGCATATACCTCAATGGCCTTTTTCTGAAGGAAATTAGATTCGCGGCTAAAAATATAATTTCCGTTTTTGGTATCGCTCGAGTGGTTGTGCGAAACAATCATGTCCTGGTTTCCGTCAATGCGCCAGTTCATGATCGATACACGATCCAGGTCGGTCCTGAAATAGCTTACATATTTCTTCTCGAAATCGATAAAACGGCAGCTATTTACATCGGCCGTAAAATACATGTGATCGGGGTTTTTCGGATCGATGGTGAGCCAGGTGATGCCCTTAAAAGCGCCACAATCGTTAAAGGGGCCTTCTTTTTCTTCAAAATTACTGGCCACTTCGTAGTATTTACCTAAAAAGGTCGAAACCAGCAGTTTTCGGGTGTACGAGAATACTTCTTTTGATATGGCCTGTGCCAGTTGCTGGTTATTGCCTCCCAGAATGGTAATTTTAATATCGCCTGCGTAGGCTGCTTCGGGAATGATACAGTACAGGCTGTTGTTTTTTACGCCAATTACTTTAGCAGGTTTTCCGCCAATGGTTACTTTTATTTTAGAAAGATCATTTCCAAAATTATCACCATATATCACCAGGTTGTTGCCCACAGCACCTTGTTTGGGGTAGAAATCGGTAATCACCACCTCTTTTCCCGGGTCGTAACCCACTTCTTCCGCTAGCTCATCGTGTTTACACTGCGTTAAGGTAAGCACAATGAAGCTGAGCAATATCCAATGGATTTGCCAACGTTTGGTTTTAACATTGTTTTTTGTTTTCATATACATATTGCTTTTATCCCGATCAACATCGGGTTACATCACATTTACTTATTTATTGCTGCTTAAAAAGGAGCTTGATAAAACGTTTTTACAAAGACTTCCAAAAGCTTTTTAGCTAAAAATAAAGGCATTAGCAGTCGGGAACGCTTTCAAAAAAAGCATGAGCATATCCCTGCGGTGTATTTAAACACCACACTAAATGGCAGTCTGAATTACCTGTTGCTAAAAATTTAAGGCATATGCCAGCGGTTGTTTTCTTGATCCAACCTTTTCAGTATACATGAGCACGCCCGGCATTTACGTTAAACGCAGATGGCTGTTCTGTTTTTCTGAAAAATTGGCTGAAACCTTAAAAACGATTACAAACACCTTTACGGCATTTGTTAGACTAGCAATTACAGCTTAATTTAATGGTATTGGGATGTAGGTAGGATGAGTAAGGTTTTTTGAGCATAATATAAAATAGTTTTGGGTTTCCGTTAATAAATTGGTTTGGGGTAAAGGGTTGGTAATTAGCCGTCGCGATTAAATAATTTATTTCTCATAAAAAGTACTAGGACTGCAAAAAGCACAGGGTTACTGGCCGAAGGAATTTGCAGTAGGGTTTATTATTTGGTTAACTGAATCAAAGTAAAGCAATACGGCCTTTATTATCTGTTCAACCTTTTGTCGATTTGTCTCAAATTTGTGAAATAAGATATGCTAATCGACTGCGTAGCACACTGAAAATCAAGCACTATAAACAAAATATATTGTTCAGTTTGAGAAAATAATGAGATGAAACAGATTGTTTTAACAGGGGATCAAATGTGCAGCTATGGGCACACAAGCCAGAATGCCAGCCAGAGCTGCCGACTAAAGAAGTGGTGAAAAACTAAGCGGAAGGTGAATTGATCAGCCTTCCGCTTAATTTTAAGTCGTTTTCTGCACCATATAAGCCACAAAGTGTTTTAGCGAAGTCTTATTAATTAAAACCTTAAAGGAAACAATGCCCAATATGGCGCAGCTTATTCCGGCCAGTACATCTAAACAATAATGGTGACTGCTGTAAATAGCCGAAAACCAGATGCCCACCATTACAGTTACAAAAAACACATTAATGCCACCCAATTTATTTTTGAGTGCATAATAGACCACAATAAGCGGGTAGGCAGAATGTAGCGAGGGCATCGCTGCAAAAACGTTAGAGCCTTTGCTATAAATCCCCTTAAAAAGTGTAATGTTAAAAAACTGATCGAAACGGGCCAAACCAGCGGTATTACCGGGAGTACCGGATATAAAGTTAAAACCATGCGCTTGCACATACCAGGGCGGTGCTGCCGGAAAAAGATAATAAACCACAAAGCCCAGCAGGTTTACCCAAACAAATACGAGCGAAAAATGCACAAATTGAGTTCTCTTTTTAAAGAACAGGTACACCGCAAAAGCCAGCGGAACAGGAACCCACATCAGGTAGAACAAGCCGGTTAATACATCTAAAAAAGCACTGCTGTTTGCTTTCCAGAATTCGTTTGGGGTTACGATCAGACCATGCAGATTAATGCCAAAAATGCGTTTTTCTGCCTCGTAAAGATCTTCGATATGCACCACGTTATACCGGTAATTGGGAAATGCCTTCATGTAATCGAAAAGGATCCAATACACGATAAAAATAGAAAAGCCCAGAATAAATTTCCGTGTTGCTTTCGAAAAGAAAAACAGTGCGTTAAAGATAAAAACCAATACCAGCTGATCGGATTTAAAACCTACCAAAAGCAAAGAAAGCAATAAATAGGCTACCGAAACAGCTAAGGCAGCGTAAACGAAATGCTGATGATAAAAGCCTTTAGTGGCCTGCTGGTCTTCCATCTTTCTTATCAAAATTTGAGCGAAATATATGGTCCCAGAATGTCCAGCTTACGCCGTAACCTTTGGTCGAATCGGAATAATGGTGCAGCATGTGGTGCTGTTTCAAATTTTTCCAGAAACCACTCTTGAAATTGGCATGGTGCAATGCATAATGTACCATATCATAAAACAAATAGCCAATGATAAAGCCAATAAAAAACGGATAATCACAATTTTGAGGCAGCAGCCACTTAAACAAAAAGTAAAAGCCCAATGCCATAGGAATGCTGGCCGAAGGTGGCATTACCAGCCTTTTCGCATCGTTAGGATAATCGTGGTGTACCCCATGAAAAATAAAATGGATACGTTGTCCCCATCCCGATTTTGGCTCAAAATGGAACACATACCGGTGCAGAAAATATTCGGTAATGGTCCAAATCCCCAGCCCAAACAGTAACCAGGCCACGAAGTTTACAAGCGGCATTTGGTTTTGCCACAGCGATTGATAGCTCAGAAAAGCAATAACGGGCACATAAACAATCAAGGGTACATAAAACCGCACTTTCGACATACTTTCCATCAAATTGCTCTTAAACATCCTTACCGATGCAGTGCTGTTGGATACAAAATTCTTCTTCATACCTTAAATTTTAATCCTTTCTGTAAATGTTTTGGCTGGCGTTGCAGCATCACGGCCTTTTATCTCGACATATTTTACGTTAGGAAACCAGAAAGTGCCCCCTTCTATCCGCAGGAATATGCGCTCGATTTCCATCTTTTTATCGTTGATGGTGGCGTAAACATGATATTTTTTATCAGCTGTTGATTTACGCAGGTACATAGGTAGTTTTTTGTGGGAAACAAAGCGAAGCTCGAATTGCCCATTGCCCAAATCTTTACTCACAATGCCGTAGGCAAATTTACGCTGTATATAGCTGAGCTCTTTCTTCTCTCCTTTATCGCCATAACGCATCCAGAAAACATTTATAGGCTGTTCTTTATTTACTTCGCCGTGTTTATCAACATTCAGCTGGCAAACAATGGTGTTGGTATTGGGATCGCGTTGTAAGTAAAAAAGCTGATTGGATATACCTTCGGGTGTTGGAAAAACAATGGGTGATGGGTTATCGCCCTGTGCCATTGCGGTTGCCGGCGCCATAGCCCCCATCCCTAAAACAAGTAAGGCTGCAGCCACTAAAGCCGCTTTATTGCTGGTCTTTTTTTCATTTCTTTCCTGTGCTTCCAAGCCTTTTTTGGCTTCCTGCAGCCTTTTTATCGCTGTAATATTGGTTAAAACGGCCATTAAAGTAATGGGTAAGGTAAAAACCGACATGGTTTCGAATACATGAAAGGAAATTCCCGGAAGGTAAATTTTATAATCGCCGCCAATAAAATGCCCGGTTATGCCACAAGCGATGGCAAATACACCAATGGTTACTACCCGCTCAGGTCGCTGCATCAATCCACCCTTACATTCTACGCCCAAACCTTCGGCGCGGGCACGGGTATAACTCACCATCATTGAGCCGATTAGCGCAATAAAAGCAAACAGCGAGCTTAAAAAGTAGTGGTGTGCAACCAGGTAATAGCAAATCCCCAGAAACATAATCATTTCGCTGTAGCGATCGAGTACCGAATCGTACAGTGCCCCAAACCTGGAACTCATGTTACCCAGGCGGGCCACCTGACCATCAAGCATATCGAAAAGGCCTGCAAAAAGCACCAGTGCGCCGCCCCAGCCAATGTACGACATATCGCCACGGTTAGACTTTTCGGCACCCAGTACAAAAATTACCGCTACGCCAATGTTGAGCACCAGGCCAATGCTGGTTACCATGTTAGGCGTTAAACCTATTTTAATTAGCCCTTTTACAAATGGATTAATCACTTTGTAAATGGCCAGCTGAAGGCGATCTCTTAATTTTACGCTTTCCATATATTTTTATTTAAAAATCAAATTTAACCCTTGCCCTTATCCCCCATTTAGCTACCTCGGGATTATCCAGATAGGTAAAACGCCTAACCAGATCTACCCTCAATAACTTGAAAATATTGCCAATGCCCACACTTCCTTCCATGTAAGGTTCGTTACCCAGCGAATAGGTTCTTTGCAAACCGTTATCGAATGCCGGTAACTGGTAAATACCATTACCGCTTGCCGGGTTGTTCTCATCGCGCAAACCACCATAAAGTGCTTTGAACGAAACCACTTCCCTTAATTTAAGCTCTTTAATGAGTGGTAACTTATTGAAGAAAAAGCCATTAAAATTATGATCGATGTTAATGCTCACATAATGATCGCTCACAAACTCCAGAAAATTCATCAGGTTATACGAATTGAGCTGATAGGCATAAGTTTGGTTAGCCCTGTGGATGGCCAGCAGCGGGAAAGGCACCCTGCCGGCTATGTAACTGCCTTCTACAGTAACATCGCTATAACCCAGCTGCGAAAGGTAAAAACGCTTATCCACACTTCCGGTTAGGTTATGGTAATTGTATTCGCCCCCCAGCAAACCTTTTATCCCTGCAGTATAACGCAGGTTAAATACCGGATAACGATCGGCAATGGGCACACGGTAAATTTTACCCTGAATAAACTTTTCGTTAGGTGCATAACGCAAAGCAAGCGAAAGTTCGCTTGTGGTTAAACGGTTAATAAACCCGTCGCCATTGGCCTGGTAGTTTAACCCGCCGGCAGGCGTTTGGCTCCATTTTTTAAACCCAAAGGCGTAAGAAAAATGGTTTTCGTACTCATGCACATAATCCAACCGGTAAAAATCGTTGTAAAGCAACATATCGTTTAGCCCGCGTTTAAACGACAGGAGGAAGTTATCTTCCTGCACAAACTGCAGTTCCTGACCGGGAATTTTGGTATCGCGCTGAAAACTGGCCCGCACATAATTTTGCGGAAACTGGTAAATGGATTTGTTGTTAATGGAGTAAGTTGCCGACAGGAAGAATTTCCATTTTTCATCTTTAAAACCATAAGCAGCATAATTTTCGAAGTAAAAGCGCTTGCTGAGTTCGGGTGTGGTACGTCCGCCGAAACGCAGGCGAAAACCCTCTACATTATTAAAACTGTAAAAGGTATTAACAGGACCAATTTCGTAAGGGCCAAGATTACCATAACCTGCAAAAAGCAAGGTTGCAATTTTTACCGTACGCTGAAAAGAGGGTATCTTCTGTAGGGTATCGATGTTGTGATAAATCTTTGCCTGCTCTTTTGAAAGTGGATCTAAACGGTTCTTTTCCCAATATTGCTCATCGCGGGCCGAGGCGCCGGCAACCGAAACAATGCTCCTGCCCTGAAAAATAGTATCGGGCAGTTTAATATCGTACTGATAATTTTTATAGGTTGAAGAGCGTTCGCCGGTAAAGCCCATACCTTTGGTTTTACCCAGCCCGAAATCGGCAATCAGCTTGCTTTTGGCTAAACTGTATTTGCCCGAAACTGTAGGTTCAAAATCGAGATCAATTTTTAAAGCCCTTACAAAATTAAGGTTGATATTTTTATTTACCCCCATTGATACACCTGTAACGGCAAAATGCGAATCGTTGCTCACGTATAGTTTACCTTCAAACAGCATGTCGGTACCGTTTCTGGGCATAAATGCAAGTTCAATCACCTCGCCATGGCCTGTTTTTATGGTATCGGTAATAAAAAATTTATAAAAAGAAGGTGCAGCATTGGCAATGGGGCTTAAAAACTCATTGCTGATAACCGAAATATTGTTTATATAAATATCAATATCCTGGTACATGCGCTCGAAATAAACCTTCATACCGTTGTTATCAACCAGCTGTTGATCGAAATTAACCTGTTTCTCGCCAATAATTACCGATTTGTTCCGTGTTGGGTCGCTGGCAAAATATTTATCGGTTAGCTTCTCCTGTATGTAAATGGGCAACAGATTTTTACCGCCAATTAAGGTCGAATCCTGCTCCTGAAAAAGGAACTGATAATTCCTGAAAATCCTTTTGTTTTTAAATTTTTCGGACACATTGCTCATCGAAAAAAGCATTTTATCGTACTGCCTGAAAGCAGCGGTATTGAAATTGCTGATCCGGTTTTCTTCCCTGTGGGCAATTACCTGTTTGATGAGCTCTACAGCCGGATTATCCTTATTGCGATAACGCGTTTTTTTACCACCAACTACAGTAACTTCTCCCAACGCCTTTGCATCGGGCACAAGGGCTACATCCAGCTTTTGCTCAAAACCGGGATTTACATTTTTCGACAGGGTGATATAGCCCACATAATTAAAACTCAATCCCTCTTGCGGGCCCGACGAACTGAGCGCATAATTCCCGTTAAGGTCGGTTTGGGTGCCAATGGTGGTGCCTTTAAAAAATACAGATACATAAGGCAGCGGCTCTTTAGAAACGGCATCGCGCACGGCACCGGTAACAACCGTTTTTTGCGCATAAGCACTTAAACCTGTTGCAAGGCAAACCACGACTATCAAAAATGAATAAATAACTTTCATTTTAAGGGAAAAATAAACTGCTTTTGCATATAATAATTGTAGCTGAGTCCGATTACTACAGAAACTGCTATTTTGGAGAACAGGTAATTGAGCTTAAAAAAATGGGCAAACAGGTACACAAACAGGGTTACCAGTAATAAATTGCCCAGCCACACCAACATGTACCTGATGATTTGTTGCCTCACTTCTACTCTGCCGGCATTAAAAACCCAGTTGCGGTTGATGTAGAAATTTACAAGCCCACCCGATACAGTACCGATAATGCTCCCGGCCAGATACCACCAGCCGAAAATGCTGACGGCTAAGGTGGTAATTAAAAAATCGGTAGCCGAAGCCGTTAACGAAGAAGCCTGGGCTTTTAAAAAAGTAAGCATATTAAAACAGGCCTAAAAGGATAATACCCTGCAATAGCACATTGGCATAAATTCCAGCCAGCATATCATCAGCCATTACACCCCATCCACCCGGCAATACTTCCAACCGCCTGATGTAAAATGGTTTGGCGATATCGAAAAACCTGAAAAGGATTAAAGCCATTAAGTAATACGGCCATTTTAACGGCACACAGAGTAAGGCAATGCCCATTCCGGCTACTTCATCAATCACTACCCTTTGGTGGTCTTTACCCCAAACTTTCTCTACCTCATCGCCGGTAATTACGCCTATCAGTAAAATAAATATCGATGATAAAAAAGGCCACAGGTAGGGATTGGTATACGGGGTTTGCAAAAACCACCAGAGGGCGCAGGTAACCGCCGCAGCGACGGTACCTGCACCCTTGCCAATGTAGCCAATGCCGAAGGCTGTAGATATGAACTTGTGAAAAAACACTAGGCCGTTTCTACCACTTCTTCTTCATAATCCTGTCCCAAATGGGTAATCAATTCTTCGCCCATAATGTAACGCAGGGTATTTTGAAGCTTAATTAACTGCTTAAAAATGTCATTCTCAGCAGGTACGCCCGGAATGGTTTGCGGCGATTTTAAATAGAACGAAAGCCATTCCTGAATGCCCGATAGGTTTGCACGTTTAGCCAAATCCATAAACAAGGCTAAATCCAGTACAATTGGTGCAGCTAAAATCGAATCGCGGCAAAGGAAATTGATTTTAATCTGCATCTTATAACCCAACCAGCCAAAAATGTCGATGTTATCCCAGCTCTCTTTATTATCGCCATGTGGCGGATAGTAATTGATCCTGATTTTATGGTACATCTCGCCATATAAATCCGGATTGATTTCTGGTTTGAAAATATCTTCCAATACGCCCAGTTTAGAAACTTCTTTGGTTTTAAAGTTATCCGGATCATCCAATACCAAACCATCGCGGTTACCTAAAATGTTATCCGAAAACCAGCCATTTACACCCAGTGAGCGGGCAGCAAGCCCCGGAGCCAGAATGGTTTTCATTAAGGTTTGTCCGGTTTTAAAATCTTTTCCGGCAATTGGGGTATTGGTTTCTTTGGCTAATTCAATTAAAGCCGGAATATCGACAGTTAAATTCGGGGCACCGTTGGCAAAAGGAATTCCGAGTTTTAATGCTGCATACGCATAAATCATACTTGGTGCAATCCGCGGATCGTTGTCTCTTAAACCCTGCTCAAAAGCAGCCAGCGAGTTGTGTACTTCAGAAGGTTCGAAATAAATTTCGGTAGAACCACACCAAACCAGTACGATACGGTCGCAGTTGTTATCGGCCTTAAAGTTATTGATGTCATCAATCACTGCCAATGCCAGTTCGTAGCGATTATCGATATCTTTTACGAACTTGCCATCGAGGTTTTTAACATAATTGCGATCGAAAGCGGCACGCATAGGCTTAATGGCCTGCAATTCTTCTTTTACATCGCGCAGTAAATTGGCATCCAGTACGCGTGCATTCATGGCCGCTTCATAAACGTTATCTTCATAAACGTCCCAACCGCCAAAAACCAAATCCTCCAGTGCGGCCAATGGAACAAAATCTTTAATTTTAGGTTCTTTCTTTTCGGTGCGTTTACCAATGCGGATGGTGCCCATCTGTGTAAGCGAACCAATTGGTTTTGATAATCCTTTTTTCACCGCTGCGACACCCGAAATCATGGTTGTAGCTACTGCACCCAGGCCTGGCATTAATATTCCAAGTTTGCCATTTGCTGATTTTACTTGTTCTGTCATCTTATCTTATTTAAATACTTATAACCATTTGTTAAGCTGATACCATTTTATTGTTTCTTCTAAACCTTGTTGCAGCTGGTATCGCGGACTGAAACCGAGGTCGTTTTTAATATTTTTAATGTCGCAGCTCCAGTTAATGCCGGTAAGCTCGTTCACTTTATCGATGTTTAGGGTGGGCATTTTACGGATGAGCTTATATCCTTTTTCGAGGCTCCAGGCAATTCCTTTAATCAGTGGTAATGGCACCTGCACTTTAAAGGTTTTCTTTTGCATAATGGCCCGCGCATGCTCAGAAAAGGTAGAGCGGCCATAAACCTCACCGTCTGAAACGTTGTAACTTTTGTTAACCACTTTAGATTGCAGCGAGCTGACCATGATTTGAGCCAGATCTTTGACATACACAAAGCTTAGCTGCTGCTCTTTATCGCCTAGGTACACCTCAACACCGCGGTTTATGGCTTTAATCACCATCAATATTTCGCGCTCTCGCGGTCCGTAAACCGCCGTTGGGCGAAACACCAGCCAGGGCAGGTTATCGATATTTTGTAAATAGGTTTCGGCCAAAGCTTTGCTTTTACCATAGTAGGTTACCGGGTTTGAAGCCCCGTTATCGCTCAACCGATCATCGTGCTTTTTTAACGGCCCCAATGCAGCAAGGCTGCTTACAAACACAAATTTTGCTACTTTATGCCTTGCTTGCGTTACCGCAATGGCCAGATTACGGGTATAAACTGCGTTAAACTTGTTGTACTGATCGAGGTTTTCGGCCTTGGTTACTGCCGCAGCATGGATTACATAATCGTATTTATGCTCATCTATATGCTTTGCCATCTGGTAAATCGACTCAAAATCGAGCTCCACAAAATTGATGTTCAAGCCCTGCAAATGCCCGGTTTGGCTTGTTTTACGAACATTGGCAAACACCTCCAGACCGTTTGTTAAAGCCGTTTCGATTAAATGAAAGCCAACAAAGCCTGTAGCCCCGGTAATTAAAATCCGCTTTTTCATAGGCTTCTTTCCAGAATTCGATACTTGCGATAGAGCTTTCCGCCAATATCTTCGATAGGCCTGTTTACCATATCGTTGTGATCGAGTGTCCAGCTGGCTTCGGCATATTTCATTTTCTTTTCCATAAAGTGCCTGATGATTTCGCCATACAAACAAGCTTCAATGCCCATTTTCCGGTACCCATCTACCACGCCAAGCAGCATAATCCTAATGCCATCAATCTTCTTTTTATTGGCCAGCAACTTAATTAACCCGGTTGGAAACAGCCTGCCCCTTTTTATTTTGATCAGTATCTGGTTGATATCGGGTATGGCCAGTGCAAAGCCTACAATCTTTCCATCCTGCTCGGCCATAATGCAGAATTTAGGATCGAGGATCAGTTTAAGATCATTGGCGGTGTACTCAAATTCGGCATCGCTCATGGGTACAAAACCGAGATTTTTATCCCATGCGCGGTTATACACCTCACGCAGGGCATCGCGCTCCTCAGCAAATTTTTTCATATTGATGGTGCGGATGGTGATGTTATTGCGGAGCAATCTTTCCTTAATCCGGTCCATCAGTTTAAGCGACCTGTCGTTATAGTTTCCGGCGGTATAGCGATATGCACGCAGATCGACATTTTTTACATAGCCCATTTTTTCGAGCAGGAGCAGATAATACGGCGCATTGTAAGGCATCATGGCTACCGGCGGGCCATCAAAACCTTCAATCAATAAACCACAAACCTCATTGGTAGAGAAATTTACAGGTCCCAGCACGCGTGTTAGCTGCCTGCCTTCGAGCCATTGGTGTACCTTTTGGATCAGTTGCTGTGCCGCCGCATCATCATTTATGCAATCAAAAAAGCCGAAAAAACCATCTTTTGCCTCGTAAACCTCATTGTGGCGGGTATTTTCGATAGCTGCAATACGGCCGATAATTTCAATCCCATCTAGCAACAAAAAAAGCGCAATGGTAGAATGTTTAAAAAACGGATGTTTGCCGGGCGTTAGTAAATCCCGTTGGGCAATAAAAAGCTCGGGCACATAATTAGGGTCGCCGGCATAAAGCGTATGCGGAAAATCGATAAAGGCCTTTAAATCTTTTTTGTCCGTAACCGGCTTAATTACCCTCATAACCTTACATTTAAAAGGTTAACATTAACCGCAACAAAGGCAGCTTTCAATTGCTCAACAGCCGTTTCTATTTGCTCAAAACTATGCGTAGCCATCAGCGAAAAACGGATGAGCGAAGAATCAGACGGCACTGCAGGCGATACCACTGGGTTAACGAATATGCCGTTCTCCTGGAGGATATTGGTAATCATAAAAGTTGCCGTATTGTCTCTGATATATACCGGAATAATGGGACTGTTGCTGTGGCCGATATCAAATCCGGCATCCAGCAAAAGCTTTTTGGCATAATTGGTATTGGCCCACAGTTTATCAATACGCTCGGGCTCTCTTTCAATAATATCAAGCGCGGCAATTACACTGGCCACAGCCGAAGGCGGCATGCTTGCACTAAACATGAGCGAGCGGGCCCGGTGTTTAATAAATTCAATGGTTTCGGTATTGCCGGCAATAAAACCGCCCAGCGAAGCCAGCGATTTACTGAAGGTGCCCATAATCAGGTCTACCTTATTGGTGAGGTTAAAATGCGAAGCGGTACCTGCCCCATTAAAACCAATTACGCCCAAACTGTGGGCATCATCCATCATGATGTTTGCACCAAATTCATCGGCTATTTCGACCATTTCGGGTAAATTAACCAAATCGCCTTCCATGCTAAAAATACCATCCGAAACAATGAGTTTGGCCGAATCGGCTGGTAAACGACTCACTTTGCTCCGCAAATCGGCCATATCGTTATGCGCGTATTTTATCGTTCTGGAGAAAGACAGCCTGCTCCCATCGATAATCGAAGCATGGTCGTACTCATCCAGAATGAGATAATCATTGCGATCGAGCAGGCAGGAAATTACGCCCAGGTTTACCTGAAAACCGGTGCTAAACAATACCGCGGCCTCTTTACCTACATAATTTGCAAGGCGTTGCTCAAGCTCCAGGTGAATATCGAGCGAGCCGTTTAAAAACCGTGAACCTGCACAACCTGTACCATACTTATCAATGGCATTTTTCGAAGCCTTTTTAATTTCGGGGTGGTTGGTAAGCCCCAAATAAGAGTTGGAGCCAAACATGAGCACCTTTTTTCCGTTAATCACCACCTCGGTATCCTGAGCCGATTCAATTGACCTGAAATAAGGGTACAATCCTTTTTCTTTTATAAGTGTTGCATCTTTAAACGAAGCAATTCTATCCTGTAGTTTTTTACGCATGCCAATGCTGTTATTCTTTCTTGTTTGAAGCATATCATTTTACACCAAACGCATCAATACCATTAGCAAAAAGCCGGTAGCCCTTCACTTTTATCTGATGTTTTGTTAACACAATTTTAACGCAGAATCTGACCTAAAAAAAGGTTGAAAGGTGGGATATATTGGTCAAAAAGGTGGATCGGGTGAATATGACATTTAGATGAGTTGACCGTTCTACTATCTGACTTTTTAAATAAAAAGGTAAAATTCAAAAAATCACCTATATAGCATTCAAAAAACCACACAACAATACATAAAACACTAATATTTAATAAATTAATAAAAAACAATAGCACTTTAAAAATTAATCAAATGATTGGTTTTTAATCAGATTTTCGTCAAATTTTTAAAAAATAATAAAATATTATCGTCCGAAACATACATTTGAAGACAGGAAAAACCGGGTCGTTTCAACACAATCTGAAACACAAAACCTAAACGATTTTAAGGACTAATCAAACTCATAATTTAACACCAGAATGGGACAATTGCATCCGGGCAAAAAGCTATCATCATCGGGCCATGCCGATACCTTAACGGGTGTTGAGTTGATGGTGTCGATATACAATAGCGCCAGCGGAAATGACTGTCCTAAATCGCCATTCCGGTCTACCGATTTCGGGATTTTAATGGTTAAAAAAGGGAGCCTGAAAATAAAGATCAATTTTGAAGAATACACTTTAAATACCCGCGACATATTATGCATGTTGCCCGATCATATTTACGAAATACCTGAAGAACCGGGTGCCTCCATTATTTTTACGCACTTCAATAAAAGCTACCTGGCACGAAAAGGCATATTCTTTAATATTGCCGAAACCTATAAAATATTTAACGGGAACGAACTGTTGAAGTTTTCGCTTTCGAAAGCAGAATATGAGCAGGTACTGGCCGACATGATGGCACTTCAAAACCGACTTTCGATTTCTAAACACACCCGCCATATTGATGACATTATCCACAATAGCTTCTTATCTATTGTTTACGATATCTTTTTACTGAACGAGAAGCAAAAGAAACTGCCAGACGCAGCTATAAGCAGCCAGGTAGAGCTTACCAACCGTTTTTTATCGCTGGTATCGGAACGTTTTAAAGCAGAAAAACGGGTAATTTATTATGCCAACTGCCTGCACATTACCCCAAGGCATCTTTCGCAGGTGGTTAAACAGGTTACAGGTCGCTCAGCCGGAGAGCATATAGACGATTTTGTAATCAGGGAAGCTAAATTATTACTTACCGGGCATGTAATGAACATTTCGGAAATCGCCGAAGAGCTCCATTTCAGTAATCCTTCTTTCTTCGGGAAATACTTTAAAAAACATGCTGGTTTATCTCCCTTGTCGTTTAAAAGAGATAATAACATAGCCTTGTAGCTTACCAATTAGCAAGCTACAAGGCTATATTTAGTGCTTATTTCACCGTCCAATATGGCGACTCTATTCTCGCCGTTAACAGGTAATCTTCCATTTTCTTCACGATATCAGGGTGGGCAGCCGCTACATCCTTAGTTTCACCGATATCGGTTTTCAGATCGTAAAGCTCGAGCTTATGATGCCTTTTCACCCCTTTCCACCAACCATAACGCACACCTTGTTCAAAGCCGAGTTCAAAAAATTCCCAGTATAAAAAACGGTCGGTATTAAATTTGTTCCCTTTAATTACCGGATAAATGCTGGCGCCATCTGTTTTAAAGCCGCTGGTTTTTCCTGCAATTTCGGCAAATGTAGGCATGATATCAGGGAAGTATCCCGGCACACTACTCGTTTTAGGCGCATTTTTAATAAAGGGTGCCCAGGCAATAAACGGGATACGGATGCCGCCATCGTACATATCTCTTTTATATCCTTTAAGTTTTCCGGCCGAATCGAAAAACTCCGAAACAGCTTTCAGCTGGCCGGTAGGTTCTGACCGCGGCCCATTATCGGAAGCAAAAAAGACAATCGTATTTTCCGATAAGCCACTTTTAAGGAGGTAATCTTTAATCTTACCTACCGATTGATCCATGTAATAAACCATGGCCGCATAGGTTTTCATGTCATCAGGCCAGTTTTTATTTTTATAGATGGCTTGATCGGGCACATCGAGTGGTGAATGCGGATTATTAAAGTTTAACATCAAAAAGAAAGGTTTTTTACTGTCTTTTTGTGTTTTCAGGTAAGCCAGAGCTTCATCTGTACAGATATTCGTTTCGTAATAACCTTTTTGGGCGTTGGTATTAGGCTCAACCGTTTCGAGTTTGCCGTTTACATAACGATGGTCGGGCCAATAGGTGCTGGCATAGGTTGCCGGTATATTGATTAACCAGCCCGAAAACTGATCAAATCCCCGCTGTAAAGGCGTAGCCAGCGAATCGTAGCCATCAACATGCCATTTTCCTACCAGCGAAGTGTTGTATCCGGCATCCTGCATCAGGTTGCCTATGGTATAATCGTTTTTAGTAAGATTTGCCCTGTACACTACATTTTTACCTTTTTTACCGGGAAGTCCACCTTGCTCGGTCGCATTGCCCCTGATGGTAGCATGCCCGGTGTTTAGCCCGGTAAGAATTGAGCCTCTTGATGGAGAACAAACGGGTGCGCCGGCATAGAAATCGGTAAATCGTGTACCTTCATTGGCCAGTTTATCGATATTGGGTGTCAGGATCAGCTTTTGACCATAAACTCCCACATCGCCATAACCTAAATCATCAGCGAGAATAAAAACAATATTGGGCTTTTGTCCTGGTTTTCGCTGGGCAAAGGTTAATCCACTAAAAAGGATCGACAAACCGGCTATAATTAAACTTTTTTTGATCATTTTAAATAATTGACAGCTATTTTTCGTAAATATAATCTAATTGTAGCCAGGATTTTGCGTGTAAAGTCCGGGAGCAGTCTGAATTTCTGAAGCCGGCACAGGATAAATAACATAATTGGGTACAATTTCGTTGATTTTAGTAATACCGTCGGCAATTCTCCAGGCATTCATCTGCGAAACCGCCAAACCTTCACGCACCAAATCGTTCCAGCGAAGCCCTTCGCCTAAAAATTCCCGCTGCCGCTCTTGCATCAGGGTTTGGATATTTACATTCGTTAATGCACCTACCCCTGCCCTGGCCCTTACCTGGTTAACCGCAGCATCGACATCGGCCTGTGTGCCTGGCGCACCATGCAAAATACATTCTGCTTTCATCAGCAAGATATCGGTATAACGCAGCACAATAAAATTAATTGACCAATCTTTTCCCGACAGGCCTTTTTTAGCCACATCGATATATTTTTTAATAAACGGACCAGGAGTATAGGTGGTAGCCACATTAAAAGGATACCTGATATCTGTTCCGCTTACGGTATTGGTGGCATAGGCAGTTACTAAACTTTTAGCCACCGGAAAAGTACTTGCACCATAACCATTACCGTAACTGTTCGAAATACCGTTGCTGGTCCAGTAAGCTACGGGCACCAAATGCGAAGGAAAACCGGCGCCGTTTAAGCTCGAGGCAAACTGAATATCGAAAACTACCTCGCTATTGTTCTCATTAGTATAAGAAAATATGGATGAATAATTATTAGCAAAACTGTAAGGACTCCCGGTAAGCACTGCATCGAACATGGCAGCAGCCTTATTGTATTCGTTACTGTTAAGCCCCGGACCGTTTATACCGTAAGTTGGCCCTGATTTAGTGAGATAAACCAGCCCCAGTAATCCTTTTGCGGCATAAGCTGTTGGCCTGCCCAAATCGGCACCGGTAAAAGTTGCTGGCAAATTGGTTGCCGCATATTGCAGATCTGATTCGATTAACGCGTACACATCGGCCACAGGACTTCGCGGAATGGTCGCCACTTCAGCAGCACTTTTTACTGTAGCAATTAAGGGTACCTGACCAAAAGTTCGCACCAGAGAAAAATAATAGAAAGCCCTTAAGAAACGTACTTCGGCAGTGTAACGGGTAGCATTTGCGGCAGTAAGTACGCTCCCTTTAGTTTCGAGTGCGGCCAAAACCGTATTTGCATTGTAAATACCATTAAAATTGGCTTTCCAGGCAGTAGTTACAAAACCTGTTGTGGTAATACTGGGTGTAAAATTGTTAATTCCATCCCAGTCGCGGTTACCATCAGAGGTTGCATTAATGTTATCGCTGCGCATTTCGCCCAACCATAAGGCCTGACTGGGATAATTACTTAATTGTGCATACACCCCATTTACGGCCTGCAGGAAATCGTTATTGTTGGTGAAAAAGTTTTCGGTAGCTAAGCTCGATTCGGGGGTTTGATTTAACTGTTTTTCACAACTGGCTAATAGCAGCAATGCGGAGAACAGGGTTAAGTATATTTTCGTTTTCATCTTATTTTTACTAAAAGCCAATGTTTATACCAATTGAAGCCGTTTTACTTAATGGCGCAGAACCATAATCGCCCGATATGGCGTAACTGGCATCGCCACTTACATTTGTATTTTGGGCTTCGGGATTTGCCCCACCTTTATATTTATCGTGAGAGAAATAGTTTTCCAGGGCGACAAAAATCCTCGCTGAAGAAATTCCAGGTGTTTTGATCAGACTTTTGAGGTTATAGCCTAAAGTAATGTTCTGCACGCGTAAAAAATCGCTCGAGTAAACCCAGTCAGAGGTTACGTTTGGATAAGTATAGCTTGCGCCCAGTTTACCCCTCGGTGCATCCGGATTAGGATCAGCGACACTCCAGCGGTCTCTCCACACCCCAAGCACATTTGCCGTGGTGCTGCCCGAAAAATCAATTGCACGACCGAGGTACGAAAGGATCGATCCGCCGTGCTGGCCATATAATTGTATACCCAGATCGAAATTTCCGTATTGGAAATTGTTAGTCCAGCCCCATGTATATTTAGGTGATGGCTGACCGCCAATTACGCGATCGGCAGCACTGATTTTTCCGTCGCCGTTGGCATCAACATATTTGGCATCGCCAGCTTTCTGACCAGATACTTTGGCGACGGCAGGATTGGCAATATCAGCCGCAGTTAAAATTCCATCGGTTTTGGTAATGTAAAAACTAAAGGCTGGCAAACCTTCGCGAAGTAAATAAGGCGCGTTGCTACCGCTGTAGGCAGAGGCAATTTCGATATCGGCATGTGTTGGGCCAAGCTCGGTAACGGTATTTTTGTTAAAAGCAATATTGGCACTCATTGACCAGGTAAAACTGGCCGTTTTAATGTTTACGGTATTTAAGCCAAACTCGAGCCCCTTGTTAACCACTGCGCCAATATTTTGTAAGCTGGTACTGAAGCCACTCGCCGATAAAACAGGCAGGTTTAACAGCAGATCGGTATTCTTTTTATGATAGGCATCGAAAGTAAAATTGATCCTGTTGACCAAAAGACTTACATCCAGGCCCAAATCATAAGTGTTGGAGGTTTCCCATTTCAGTGCCTTGTTGGCCAAACCCGATACTACCTGCCCGGTAGCTGTTACAGGCGTATTGCCTCCAAATACGTAATTAGAATTTACCAATGTGCTGATTGCATTGTAATCGCCAATGTTGTTGTTGCCCGATTTACCCCAGCTTAAACGCAGTTTCAACTCGCTAATGGCCTTAACATCTTTAAGAAAAGATTCTTCTGAAATTTTCCATCCGGCAGAAACCGACGGAAAGGTGCCCCAACGGTTTTCGGAACCAAATTTAGAGGAAGCATCTCTCCGGAGCGTACCCGACAACAAGTACCTATCTTTAAAAGCATACTGTAGCCTGCTGTAATAAGAAAACAGGGTATTGTTGGCCGCGGTTGAAGTTCCGGTAGTGGTAACGCCTGCCGAGTTGGCAATGGCATTGCTTAAAGTTTTAATGATATCGTTGGCAAAACCTCCGGCAGTGGCCAAACTCACCCCTTCTGTATGCACAATGTTGTACGATACCCCTGCAATAGCTGATATTTTATGAACGCCTGCAATGGTAGTCGTGTAATTCAGGGTGTTTTCATTCAAAAAATTTTGCTTTTTGGTTACCGCATAGGAACCTGTAGAATAAAGCCCGGGATTGGTTAACAAAGCCGATGCCGCGCCCACTGTAACCTGATCGGAAGTATATTTTGAAGTATTGCGATCTACATTATCGTAGTTTACACTCGATCTTAGCGATAAACCCTTTACAATCTGATAATCGGCATAGATAGAAGCCAATAACCTTGACGTTTTAATTTTATTGACAGCAGTTTCGAGATAGGCATAAGGGCTAATGAGCCTCGGACTTGCCCAGGTATAAGTGCTGTTTCCGTAGGCGCCCGAATTTATGCCAGCCGAACTCTCTACTACCGGGACCATTTGCAGGGCATTCATTAACTGATTATCCTTCCCTTCGCCCGGAGGCGCATTATTAACCGAATAGGATGGCGCCAGGTTGATTCCGAATTTAAGCTTTTTACTCGCATGGGCCTCTACATTGGCCCGGATACCGTAATTTTTAAAATTAGAATTGATTAACGTTCCGTTTTGGTTTAGCACGTTGCCTGAGATAAAATAACTCACATTTTCAGACCCGCCACTAGCCGAAACCTCGTAATTTTGATAAGGTGCACGGGTAAAAATGGCATCCTGCCAGTCTACATAATCTAATCCGGGGTGACCGGGCTGTGCCCAGCGCGGATCAGTCATATAGGCGGTATTAATGGTACCTGCAGCAAGTCCTAAAATTGCAGCCCGTTCAGCATTGGTTTGGGTAGCCGTTCTGCCTGTACCAGAGGCTACCCAGGCACTATTGGCCAGTTCGGTAGCCTGCGCCACCCATTCATCGGCGCTGAGCATATCAATTTTTCTGGCTATTGAACTGATACCGGCATTGGCATTTACACTAATTTTAGGTTTGCCAGATATGCCTTTTTTGGTTGTAATAATCACTACTCCGTTTGCCGCTCGCGAGCCGTAAATGGCTCCTGCTGCCGCATCTTTCAGCACCTGCACACTTTCTATATCGTTCGGATTTAGGTTATCGAGCGGACTGTTTGAAATGCCGCCCGCAGCGTTTTGGCTGGCCACATCCAAAGGAAAGCCATCTAAAACATAAAGCGGCTCGTTACCCGCAGTAATTGAGCCTGCACCACGCACCTGAATGCTTAAACCCGCACCAGGTGTAGCACTTTGCTGCCTTACCTGCACACCTGCCATCTGGCCAATAAGCGCCTGTTCTACGCGTACAATGGGCTTTTCTTCGACAGCTTTGGCATTAAAAGAAGCTACCGAACCCAGTACATCACTTTTTCTTTGGGTACCATAACCCACCACCAATACTTCCTCGAGCTTACTTTGATCGGGATCGAGCTTTACCGATACCGGCTGGCCATTATAAACAAGTTCTTTTGTTTTGTAACCCACATAACTAAAAACCAGAATTGGCTGGTTCAGATCGGTAATAAGCTTAAATTCACCATCGGGATTGGTTGAAACTACCTGAGTAGTTCCTTTAACCCTAACGCTAACGCCAGGTAAAGGCAGATTCTTTTCATCGGTTACTTTTCCCGAAATGGTGATTGTTTTAAGCTTTGCTCCTGAAACCGGTTTAAAAGCAGCACTAGCCACATTTAAATGTTTGGGGAAATTAATATTTGGTTGCTCACCGCTTTTTTTAGCCGAGACCGGTATAATGGCAGAAATGAGAAGCATTCCTGTTAAGCCTGGCAATAAAAATGTTTTGGAAAAGGGGGCAAATTGCGAGTCCTTCCAGGACTTTCCGCGTATTTTCATAATGGATATTGGTTTATGCCGAACATGAAATTGCTGGAAGCTTCATCAACATGAAAAATTTACCTGCAAAATTCATAATTTTAGCATGATCATTAAATAATTGACCGGATGCAACGCCAATTGATCTCCGGTTAAATGGTCGAAATTTGGGGAGGCTGCAGCAATGCCACCTTTCCTTTATTATTGTGTTGTAATTATCTGTTGTTTGCGCACTCCTTTCTATACCAGGGTATAATATTTAATATTTTGTTAGCGAAAACCAGCTTAATTTTGGCAGTCGTGTTATTCTATTGCATGAGCAACGTAGGCAAGATCATACATCAATTAAGCAAGAATAAAGCTCAGCAACAGATAGAAAAAAGATTACAAAGCGGATAGCAGTCGGAATAATGTTTTCAAAATTCATAATCTATATAAAATCTATCGTATTAGTAGACAAAATTATATTATCCTAACATGCCCTACAAACATTTAACAAATTTTACGATTTTGATAATTTTTCGACTTCCGGTAACGATGGCATAAAAAATTATAGTGGTAAAAATTATTCGATTTATAAAGGATTGCCTTTTAAGACAGGAGATGTAACCAATCTGCGTACTCATTTATTTCAAATCCTTAGCCACCTATTCTTTCCTGTGCAATTTTATCATTGCAAACAGCCAAAATGAGCAATCTGTAGCAAAAACGCAATAATTCGAATCGGAATTGCCATTGTCCGTTTACAAAACAAGCCGATATAGTTGTAAACAAATTCGTACAGCGCTATTTTCTAACAAAGCTTTATATTGGCTGAAAATATGCAGTTTTTGAATCTTTTAGTCGGCACCTGCTGTCTTTTTCTGCTTCTATTCTCTATAAACCTGTTTTTTGCTAAAAAAGGGAATAAAACACTCAATATTTTACTTTCACTTTTATTTTTCGCCCGATTTGGCCAGATTTTAATTTCTGCACTTATTGCAGCCGAAAAACCAGTAACGCTGGTCTATGTTTTTCAGGCCTTTACGCCACTTTACTACGCTGCACCAGCTTGTTTTTACCTCTACATTTCGGGCTTTATTGATAAAAGCACAGGTTTACGAAAATGGCAGTGGCTGCATTTTATCCCCGCCTTGCTGGCATTAATCCACGTGCTGCCCTGGCATGGCTGGCCCGAACTCGACTGGGCTATTATTCCGAAACAGCTGGCAGATAATGGCTATTTTTCGCTCAAAACCCAAACGGGACTCTTTCCCAACTATTTCCATTACACCTTGCGCCCCATATTGGTATTTACTTATTTATGCCTGGCCTGGGTACATTATTACCGGAAAATGGATAAAACCAGCAAAAGGGACGAACCCGGGAAGCATTGGATTGTTTTCTTTCTGCGTGTGGCTACGTTTTTTCAGTTAATGAGTTTAACTCCGGTAATTTTAAGGGGATTGCATATTCCTTACACCCAAGCCTCATTTGTAATTACCAATTGCTTTTTACTGCTGTTCCTGGTATTATATGCCCTGCATAAACCGCATATTTTTTATGGTTATTTATTGGTATCGGTTGAGCTGGATAAAAAAAATATGCCTGCTCAGTTTATCCCTGAAGAACCCGTTACAACAGCCGACTCACTTTCTATCTCACAAAAAATAAAGGATAAACAACCTGCAAAGAAGGTAAATTTACCCGAAGAACAGCTGGCCGAACTCTCGCACGCTATGGAAACGTTGATGGAGCAGGAACAGCTTTACCTGCTTCACGATTTTCAGATTATCGATCTGGCGGCAAAACTCAACATCCCTGTTCACCATTGTTCTTTTATCATCAACAACACAATTGGTAAAAATTTTCGTGACTGGATTAACGGTTACAGGGTAGCTCATTTTTTAATCCAGCATCCCTTAAAAAGCGATAAATTAACCATCGAAGCCATCGCATCCGAATCGGGCTTTAAAAGTCCGGCCACTTTTTACAACGCTTTTAAAAAAGAAAAGGGCGTAATGCCTACCAACTATTTTAACCAGGAATTGAGCTAAAAAGCCCCTTTTTGGCCTGTTTTTGGTCTAACGGCTGAATAGTTAGAGGTCGATTGCCCCAAATTAGCCAACGATTTTGCCTTCCGCAGGTAACTTTGCATAGTCAACCAAACAAATCAGATCGCTTGCCAGGCAAGTAGGTTTGCGGTTACAAAAGAAATGCTGTCCCATTAATTTTTCTATTTAGCAGGTTTAATAAATGCAATATCTGAGCACTCATTCTTCTATGCTTCCACTTTTTCAGTACCTGGAAAAGCTTCATCCCCTATCGGGTGAATTTAAAGCTTCTTACGAAAAAAACTGTAAGATAATTCATGTAAAAAAATACAAACATGTACTCTCGCCTATCGACAACAACAACTCGCTTTACTTTTTGGTGAGCGGCCTGGTGCGTGGGTTTGTGAAGGACGGAAAAAAGGATATCAGCACCTGGTTTAGTTTCGGGAACGAGATTATTGGCGCCATTCGCCACCCGTTTGACCACGACAACCACTCGATAGAATATTTACAGGCGCTTGAAGATTGCGTGCTGATTAGCATTCCCTATAATTTAATTGAGGCGGCTTACTCGCACTATCCGGAAGCTAACCTGATTGGCAGAAAACTTTTCGAACTGCATTACTATGCGGCATCCGACAGGGCAATTCTGGCCCGAATACCCAATGCATCGAAAAGGTACCGCCAGCTCGAAGCCAATGGTTTGGCTTTTGACAAGGTTCCCAAACGCTACCTGGCCAGTTATTTAGGCATACGTTTGGAAACCATGAGCAGAATTAGCACCAAATTTTTGGTTGCCGATTTGCATGCGGCATCCTGAGCAGATTTAATAGCCCAAACTGCTTAACAACTGTGCGCAGTACCACTCTTGCCGCGGCAGGTGAAAGGGTCCTTTAAACAGGTTGCCTTTTGCTGTTTGGGCAACAGTGCCATCGCGGTGCAGGTAGCCAAACCATTCTCCATGTTCAGGATCATGAAATTTGCTATAGGCATAATCGTGCACCAATTTGTGCCAGCGGGCGTATTTTTCGTCGCCGGTTAAGGTGTAGGCCAATAATGTAGCGATGATGGTTTCGTTTTGTGGCCACCAGAATTTCATATCCTGCCAATATTCCTGCACGGGTTTGCCATACACATCCCTGAAATATAAAATGCCGCCATGTTGTTGATCCCAGCCACGTTCCCACATGTAATCGAGCATTTTACAGCCCAGTTTAATCAGCTCAGGATCGTTATTGCGGTATTTGGCTTCGTGTAAGATAAACCAGGCTCCTTCAATGGCATGACCAGGGTTTAACGTACGGCCATCAATGTGATCGATAATCGAACCATCAGGCGCCACCTGCTCCATTACACATTGAATATCGTCTTTAACAAAGTCGTTTTTAATTTCCTCAATCCATTTCATAATCCACTCGTCACAACGTGGATCGCCAATGGTTTCGCGCAGCTGTTGCGCAGTATTCATCATAATCATGGGCACGCCAATCCCTTTTGTAGGCCTGGTTTCGGTAAACTTTGGCGGCAACAGACCGGGTTTAGTGGCGTAATCGATACATTTCCCAAACAAATACCTTGCTTTTTCGGCGGCTGTTTCATCGCCACTGGCTTTTGCATAGGCCGCATTCGCGATGACGGCAAAAGTTTCTGAAAAGTAATAACGCCTTTTGCGGATCGGTTTCCCCTCGCGCGTAACATGGAAAAACATCTGTCCGTCGGTATCAAAGCAATGCTCATTTAAAAAATCTATGCCCGATTTTGCGGCATCCAGCCATTCTTGTTTTGGCTCTATGGTGTTATACAGTGTGGACAACAGCCAGGCTGCTCGCCCCTGAATCCAAACGGCTTTATCATCGTCGATCAGGCTGCCATCCCTATCGCGCATAAACAAATATCCGCCATGTTCCTGATCAATTGACCTTGGAAACCAGAATGGAACAGTATTATTAAGCAGCTGGTTTTGATAAAATGCGGCCAGATCCTGCAATTCTTTTGTATTATAACTCATTTTAATTGGGTATAGAAATGGAAAATGTAGAAGCGGGCAAACCTGCCTCGTTAATTAAATTGGCCCTGGTAAAAGGCTGCCAGGCATACAAAACCTTGCTGATGGTTTTACCAGGGGGGATGTTCAGATGTACCTCATTTTGAACAATCCTGGCTTTAACCTGAAAATGCGTGCCGGTGAGGTCCTCCAGTTCGAATCCTGTTAATACGCTTGCACCGGTAGTTTTAAGCTTTTGAGCGCTGGTAAAGTTGATCACAATTGTGTTTTTAACCTTTGCTGCCTTTAAAGCTATCGGTCCGCTAGCCACTACATTTTTATGATAGGTATTTTTAAGCGCCAGCAAAGCCAATCGTTCGCCGATTTCTTTTTTATGTGTAGGATGCACATTCAAGGAATCACCCAGATCGGAACTAACCGCCATGCCCGAATTGGGAATAATGGCCCGCAGTTTCCGTTGGGCATCTCTGAAATAGGGCCATGAAGGCCGGTTGATAGCCGATAGCTGCACATAATAAAACGGGAAGTTATCATGCCATTTCGTTCTCCAGCTTTTAACCAGTAAGGGAAATTCATGGCTAAAAAGCTCTACATTATGTGCATTACTTTCACCCTGATACCAGATCACACCTTTTATCGGGAAAGCAGTAAGTTTGGATACACCTGCTTCGTAATTATAGGCGGGTGCATAAGGATGCCGTTGTTTTGGGTTATCTGCATTTTTAAGGTTTACATCGGCCCTGCCCCGCACCCAATCCTGAAAAAAATCAGATTTGCGCCAGTTATCCAGTATATCAACCAACAAATTATCGTGCTCCAGAGTTCTTCTATCCAGCCACGATTCGAGCGGGGAACCACCCACGGCCAGCTCAATTAAACCAATGGGAACTTTTTCGTCGTTGGTCAGTTTTTCGCCAAAATAATAGGCTACGGCCGAAAAATCAGCCGCAGCATCGCCACTCAGGTTTTGCCAGGAACCCGAAAAATAGTTTAACTGGTTGAGCTGATCCAATGTTGCTTTATCCCAGGCTACATTATCGGTTTCGGCAAAAGACTTAAATTTTAAGAGCCTTAGCGGCAGTTTGGTGTTTAAGCTTTGTAAAGTAGCGGGGCCTGTAGCCGATGATTTTAACGGGAAAGCCATGTTCGATTGCCCTGAGCAAAGCCAAACATCACCGATCAGGATGTTTTTAAGCACAAAGTTATTTACAGGTCCACTGATCTTCATCTGGTAAGGGCCTCCATATTTCATGGGAGGAAAAATAACCTTCCATTTCCCGTCGACACTGGCAACTGTATTGCTGGTTTGCCCGTTAAAATTTACCGTTATTTCCTCACCTGCATTTGCCATACCATAAACGGGGATGCTTTTATCGCGTTGCAACACCATATTATCACTAAACAGGCTGTTTAATTTAAAACCGCCAAAATTACCTGTTATGGCACTGTAAATTGTTTTGGCAATAATAGCCGCACCTGTGCTATCGGGGTGCAGATTATCGGCAAAAAGCTCTGGCCGGTTGTTTAAAGGAGTATTCAGATCAACAGGCATCAAATGGTTTACCTTAGCTACCGCTAAAATCTTTTCCTGCACCTGCCAGTACCAATCGCGTGTACCCGATTTAAACCTCGGATGACCGCTAAAAATGGGTGTAAGCCTGCAGATATAAACCTTAAGTTTCGGATTTTGCTGTCTTAAGGTATCCATCAGCCATTGGTAATCGGCCTGAAAATTGTCTTTATAATTTGGCCAGTTACGCGGATCGGTATCATTTAAACCCAGGTGAATAATCGCTATATCTGCCTTAAAATTCAGCGCTTCGCGAAAGGCTTTTGTTTTAAAATAAGGGTTATGCCCTTTTTTCAGCAAGGTTGCTCCGCTATGCCCAAAATTACCTACCTGATAACCATCGCCTAAAAGCTGTTGTAATTGCGCCGGATAAGCCTGCTTTTCGGGCTGAGCTAATAAATAGCCAGCCGTAACGGAATTACCAACACAGGCCACTTTTATTTTTTGTGCATACAGGTTGGTGCCAGTCAAAAGAACCAGCAGGATAGTTAACCGCCAAAAAACATTCATAGCTAGCTTACTTAATAATTTCGCTTACCGGAACACGGACAAAATAGAGATCTCTCACGCCCTCGTAAAAGAAACCAATGGTTTTATCATCAATTTTAGTGAGCGATGAATAACCGTAAAATTTCCTTTCGTCAATTAGCAACTGGTTTTTAGCATCCCAGCTTTCGCCCAGGTTTAAACTGGCCTTAATGGTTAAATTGTAGCGGGCTGTTTGTGCATTATCATTACCGAAAAACACCACCTCTTTTTGCTTTCCTTTAACATTTACATCAGCCTTGATAAAACTGGCCATACACACCGGATCGGCCAAGGTGCGGTAAGAAGTAGGGTGTTCGAGCCAGGTTTTGCCCATATCGCTGGTGGTGGCTACGCTTCTAAAACTACCACGATTATCGCGCATGTTTAACATCAATACCCCAGGCGTAGTTTCGATTATCTGGCTTTCGGTAGTATTCGCCTTAGGACCATCTTCGGTTTTCCAGGTTTTACCATGATCGGCGCTGTACACCAAAGTAGAATAAGGCATTGCGTGCTCATCCCAATATTGAGCGGCGAATACCAGTTTACCATCGGCCATGGCTATACCGCTTCCGGGGCCGTTAAAAAACAGGTTCCAGGCCGGATCTTTGGTACCTGCAGTAATACTTTTAGGTGCCGACCAGGTAAGCCCATCATCATCACTGCTTACCAATACCAACTGGCCGGTAACATCTTCTGATAAACCGGGTTTAGAACCGGCAATAGAGCGGTTTCCTTTGCTCCACAAGGCAGCAACCCATATTTTTTTAGTAACCGGATCGAAAAGCACTGCCGGATCGCCCACCCCATTATTTTCGTTGGGTTCGCCCATATCCATAATTACTTTTGTGGCTTGCCAGTTGCGGCCGCCATCGGTACTGCGACTCATACCCACATCAATATTACCGGGTAAATCGCCCGAATTTTTATAACGGATATCGTAAACGGTAATTAAAGTGCCCTTATCGGTAGTGGCCATGCCCGGAATACGGAAAGTGTTGACACCATCATCGCCAGCTTTTTTAACCGCAACTCCCAACCTTTTCACATAACCAGCACCCTCTTCTGCAACGCGATAAGTTTTCGCTTGGGCATCTTCAAGCTGGCTAACATGAAATTCGATTTTCGAATCGATATTGGCATCGGCTTTAAGTTTGGCTGAAAACCAAAGGTAATGCATGCCTGGTTTCAGGTTAAGATTTACATCGAGGCTGATGCTTACAGTTGCAGAATTAATGGTAACCAGCTTGTTTTTTTCTGCAAAAAGCGGTTCCATACCGGTAAAATAGACATCGATTTTGTCGATTGCCTTTACCCCTTCCGGATTAAGTTTTGCCGTTATTTTTTTAAGCGGAATTTCAGCTCCTGCCGGCACATAAACCATTACGCGCAATAGCTGGTTGCTTTCTATTCCTTTTAAAACCGGAATAACCTGCGCAGTGGAAACAATTTCGACACCTTTTTGCGAAAAAGCATGGAGTGTACAGAGTGTGAGCAGGGCTAATAAACTGAGTTGTATTTTTATAAATTTCATCATCATTTGTGTTGAATTAAGCATCTTCAAAATCATTAAACTTAGGGCGTAGAAAGTAGAGCTGAATCATTAAAGCGATTAATACAATAACCGAAAGCATGGCAAAATCTTTACCCAAACTGCCCGAATCGGTCGATTTACCCAGGAAATCGGTAATAAAAGCTCCGGCAAATACACCCATCATGTTCATCAAGCCGTAGGCAGTTGCCCGGTATTTGGCCGAAACAAACTGGCAAAGTATGGGCATATTGTTAGCATCGAACATACCAAAGCCAAACCCAAAGCAAAATGCAGCCCCGATAATATTAAACAAGGAATGGCCAAAACCAATTAACAATAGCGATGGAATGGTTAAGGCCAAACCAATGGCACTGGTATAAATGCGGCCTTTGATATTTTTCTGTACCCACCTGTCAGACAAAATCCCGCCAAAAATTACCCCTAAAAACGAAGAAGCAGCAATGGTAATGGTCGAAATTGGTCCGGCTTCTGCCATATCTATTTTCAGGTTATTGGCAAATAAAGTAGGTAACCAGTTTTTGGTTGCCCAGCCAGGCAAACTCGGAATGGCAAAATAAATGAGGATTACCCAAAAAGATATGTTACTAAACAATAGCGCCAGGCCTTTAAAAAGATTCGGTTTTACCTTAACGCTTTCCTTTTCATGTATAGTTGTAACCTTTTTTTCGTGTAAAAAGAAAACCAATACCAGTGCGTAAGCAATCCCTACCAAACCAAAGGAATGGAAAGTGGCTTGCCACGAAAATTTCGAAGCAATGGTTGCTCCGAAACCACCCAGGGCCTGCCCCATGTACAAACCCGTCATGTGGATACCAATGGCGACCGACCGTGTTTTGGAGCTGTGGTAATCGGCAATGAGCGATAAACCAGCAGGAATATAAAGGGCTTCGCTTACCCCCATTAAAGCCCTTAACCAGTAAATTTGGTTAAAAGTAGTGGCATAGCCCATTAAAAATGTAACCGCCGACCATACCAGTAAACTGCCCACAATGAGCCATTTTCGGTTCAGTTTATCAGCAATAATACCCGATATTGGGCTCATAAAACCATAAATCCACAGAAAAATGGCCATTAAATAGCCAAAATTAGTAGCCGACTGCAGGTCTGCAATATCCAGTTGCATGGCTGGCCGCATGGTAGAAAGCATCTGGCGATCCATGTAATTAAGCAGGGCCACAAACCAAAGTAAGCCAACCACTACCCATGCATATCTTTTCGTTTCTTTCATTTGGCTGTTTTTATTTTACCTGATAGAATTTTAGGTGTACGTACACCCGCTTTGATCTCCCCGCCTGCAATAATAATTTCATTTTCGAACCATATGGCCTGGGTGGTAACCGTGCCGTAAGGCATTAATGCGTTAATTTTAATCCAGGTATCGCTGGCAACATCGTATTTTAATACCTTTCGACTAAAACCTGGGTGTGCCGCCTGAATAATGGCTTTGCTCTGGTTCAGTTTAGCTTTTCTTTCGTCATCCTTTTCCCTGCTTATTTCCCCGATCAGCTTTTCGACCTGATGGAAGGTTTTGCCTTCGTCGCCACTAAATACCAGCAATTCCTGTTGAAGGCTAACCCCACAAGCTGCAGATAATGGAGTAGGCAAAGACGTTTTGGCCTCCCAAACTGGAGATTTTACATCAAACATCCATACATTTTTATAGATCGTACTGGTATCTCCGGCATTGCTTTTTCTACCGCCAATCAAAAAAAATTTGTTTCCTGCGTTTAGCAGTACGGTATGCGAAACGGGTTGAGGCAGGTTAATTAATTTTTTCCAGCCTGCTGCTGCATTTTTCAAATCGAGCGATAAAAACTGATCCGTAGCTCCACCTGCTGTTTCGCCTCCCGCAAGGTATAAAATATCACCAGCCCGGGTTAAAGCTGCATTGGTTAAACCAGCAGGCAAATCAGGCAGCGCATTAAAGTTTAGCTGGCCGTTTTGCCATTGCATTATAAAAGCTTTTTTGCTCAAACCGGTTTCATTTTCGCCCCCGGCAGCTACAATCCCGTAAGGAGTGCTGCATACAGCTGCATAAGCCAGATTAAAAGGTAGTTTGGCTTGATAAGGTCTTAAAACCAGTCCACGCGCCATTTTACGGTAAATGAAAATATCGTCGTAATATTTCTTTTTACCACCATCCCATGGCATTTTATCGGGAAAGTTTGTGCCACCGGCAATAAAAAGCAAATGCTGATGACTACCCGTAATGGCGCCAGCCAAACCAATAGCCTGGTTTGGTGTTGGTGCAGCTGGAATTTTAGCTACTACATCCCAACCAATGGCCTGAATGTGCTGCTGCGCCTGTAATTTTGGAGATATAATTGAGGTAAGCAAGAAAGTAAGGTATAAAATGAATTTTTTCATTAATGCGAAATGGGATTTAAATAAAGATAACCATTGCCGAACGATAATTAAGGCGATGCTTGCACCTTTAAACCTTTTCTGTTTATTGATTTATTGCGTTGACCTGAAAGTAGCAAAATCTAAATTTTCTACATCAGCTTTAAAGCTTTCAAACTGCTCGCCGCTCATGTTTTTTACGGGCAATCTAAATCCGCCACAATCTATATCAACCATTTTCATATAAGCCTTGCCGGTTGCAATGCCACCGTATTTGCCCAATAAACGAATAAAATCTATCGATTTCTGTTGAAGTGCTGCTGCAGTTTTCAGATCGTTCTGTTCAAATGCATCAATTAACTGTTTATATAAAGGTGTAAGGTAGTTAAAGGTACTCCCTACCGCCCCTTTGGTGCCTAAAACCAACGCCGACAGCATATTTTCGTCGCGGCCCCAAAGCATATCGTATTTACCGCCATTAAAATTCATGCAGGAAAGGAAATCCATAAAATCCTCATGGGTGTATTTTACGCCAACAAAATTGGGAATCTTACCATCAACGGCAGCGAGCAAATCAATCATATTGAGGTTTGCACCTGTAAGTACCGGAATGTGGTAATAATAAAAAGGCATATCGGGAACTTCGGCCGCAATTTCGGCACACATTTCGGCTAAAACCGAAACATTTGCAGGCTTGAAATAAGAAGGTGCAGTAAAAGAAACACCGTACAAACCTACCGAGTAAGCATGTTTAGCCAACGCTTTGCAATCGGCCAGGCAGGTGCCCCCCAATAAAGTCATTACTTTAAAATCAGCATCCTGAGCTGTTGCCTTGCCCCATGCAGCGGCAACCTCCATTTTTTCATCTTTGGTTAAAGAAACTCCCTCGCCTGTTGATCCGCAAATAAAGGCACCTGTAACGCCATTTTGCTTTAGAAACTGGTAGTATTTGGGGATGAGTTCGAGATTTAATTCGCCGTTAGGATAAAAGGGCGTAAAAGGCGCTGCTATAAGTCCTTCTAATTTAATGTTTTGCATATGATATATTGGTAATAATTAATTTAAATACTGGTATGCACCCCAAGTGCATACCAACAGTGTTTTAAAATACAGGATAGCCCGGATTTTGGTTAAGCGCCCTGTTATTGGTTAATGTACCGCGGTCTAATGGCCACAACAATTTATAAGCTGTTGCTGCTGTAACCGGTGTATATTCGTAAACATACGTGTCGCCCATGCGCCTTAAATCGTACCAGCGCTTGCCCTCGCCCACAAATTCTAAAAAACGTTCTTTTAAAATGGCTTCGTTCGGATTGCTGTCTATCGTTTGATTTGGATAACCCAAAGTAGCCACATTATAATTTGCTGCATAACCCCTCGCCCTAACCAGGTTAATTTCAGTTGCAGGGTTTTCGCCCAGCATTACCTTGGCTTCGGCCAGTAAAAGCAGTAAATCTGCATACCTGTAAATTACGTAATCGTTAGTATAAACTCTGTTTCCTGCATTTTGCTCCCCCATGTATTTTTTAAGAAAAGCCCCCGCAATGGTGTAGGCACCAGCGGTACTTTTAGCATAGGCCGCCTGAATACTGACATTTTTCCGCACATCGAGATTACTGAATTTGCGGTAAGTGGCAATTTTAGTCGGTGCGCGCAACAATCCTCCATAATTATCCGTAGCCACATCAAATTTGCGGTTAGCCAGCGAATCGTAAAAGTTAACAATCAGTCCGGTTTGAGGTACATAATTACCAATAAAACCTAAAGTTGCTTCATCGAGCTTATTTTTCGAAGCGAAGATGATTTCGTTATTGTCTTTATTCGTAGTTGAAAAAACATCGGCATAGTTGGGCAATAAAGCGCCGGTAATATTGCTTTGGATTTCGGTTAAGGCTGTTTTAGCTACGGTAGCATCGGCGTTGCCACCACTGCGGTGTGCATTCCACAGATAAACTTCGGCTTTTAGCATTTGAGTGGCCGCTTTAGACCAGAACCCCCTCTTGTTTTTGCTATCAAAAGCATAGCTTGTTCCAAAATTGTTGTTAGATTGATCAATATCAGCCTTAATCAGCGCCATTACCTCTGCCTCGGTTGAAGCGGCTTTAGCCAGATTGGATACATCAACCGTGGTGGTGGGTTCGGTTTGTATAATTACCTTTCCCCAGCTCCGGTACATCTGGAAGTAATAAAAAGCCCGCAAACCATAAGCCATAGCCAGGTAGTTTTTCTTTTTCGCATCGGCTAAAATACTGGTACCATTTAATTTCTGAATGAGTAAATTGATCTGGTTGATATTACTGTAAAAACCGCCAAAAGCACTTACGCCGGCATTATCAGCATCTAAAGTTTGTAGCCACATGCGCTCCAAACCCTGGGTTGCCTCTCCGGTAAAAGTTGCTGTTGATCCCGGATCTGTACCAAAAACATCAGAACGCAGCTCACCCAAATATTGAAAGTTTGAATTGTGTCCCCTGAACCTGGCATACACGCCATTTACAAAAGCATCAAACTGATCGGCCGTTTGCCAGTAACTGGCATCGCTTAAACTGCTCACCGGACTCAGGTCTAATCCGTTTTTGCACCCGGTAAGCGTTAATCCGAACAGGCCCACCACTAATCCTATATTTCTAAATATCTTTTTCATGTCTTTCCTTAATTATTGTTAAAACCCTAGCTGTACGCCCATAATAAATGTTCTCGGTGTTGGGTAAGTGCCCGCATAGATACCGTTAATGCTTCCGCCCGATACCGGCGGCTCTGGCGATGGCCCTGAAAATTTAGTGATGTACAACAAATTGCTGCCCGTTACATAAATTTTGGCATTGTTAAAGAATTTCGATTTCTGCAATAATCCTTTTGGCAAATCGTAAGAAAGGGTAACTTCTCTTAAGCAGAGGTAGTCGCCTTTCTCGTAAAAACGCGAATTGTTGCCGTTTAAAACCGAGTTACCGTTATTGGCGCGGGTATAATTTTGTTTCGAACCTGCAACCTGATCGGCATAATACACTTTCGGAATATCGGTATCGGTGTTGGTAGGCGACCATGCTTGTGCCTGTAAATCGAGGTAATTAAAAGTACCCTGATAGTTACCCAGCGTACGCGCTACCAAATCGTTGTAAATGGTATGACCCAATGCAAAATCCCATCTGTTGTATAAACCAAAGCCTTTATAACTGGCGTTGAAATTAAATCCACCCGTCCATTTTGGGTAGATATTGCCCAAATACACCTGATCCCGGGTATCGATAATGTTATCGCCGTTTACATCTTCCCAGTTTACATCGCCAGGCGTAATTCTTCCGTTGGTTCCGGCTGGCAAATTAGGGCCGGTAATACCTGCAATGGCATCGGTCCGGTTACCTGCAACAGCGGCAATCTCGGCAGCATCTTTAAAAATGGAAACCTGACGGTAACCATAAATATTACCCAAGGGCTGACCTTCCTGCAAACCACCAACCCAAACTACCTGTCCAACGGCCGGATCGTAAATCTGTAATCCCCCTTGTCTGTTATTGGCATTGCCGTTAAATGGTAGTTGTAAGATTTTATTTTTAACAAAAGAGGCATTGGCACCTGCATTCAACTTTAAATCGCCTTTGCTAATGATCCGGGCATCTACCCCAATCTCTACCCCTTTGTTTTGAAAGGTACCCAAATTGGTTCTGAAACTAGAGAAACCGGTATAACTTGGCAGGTCTAAATTGGTTAACAAATCGCTTGTTTTGCGGTTATAGTAATCAAAAATTACGGTAATACGATCGTTCAGCAAGCCCATATCCAAACCTAAATCGGTGGTTTTACTTTTTTCCCAGCGCAGCTCACTGTTGATAATGCCGGTGTTTAAAAAGCCTGCACTTCCATTATAGTTCCCCTGCAAACTGTAAACCCCTTGTGTTTCGTAACGGCCCAAGCCGGCAATATTTCCATTTTGGCCATAACTGATCCTCGGTTTCAAACTCGAAATAAACTGACTGATTTTCGAGTCTTTAAAAAAGGCTTCGCGGTGTACATTCCATCCTGCTGAAATGCCCGGAAAGAAACCATTTCTGTTGTCTTTGGCCAAACTTGAAGCTCCATCCATCCTGAATACAGCTGTAAAAAGATATTTCTGGTCAAAATCGTAAGCAAAACGACCAAATGCCGATTGAATTTTATATTCGGTGCGGGTAGTATAATTGTTTCCTGCGGCAAAAGTGGTTGATGCATTTGCGGTAGGAATATCATCAGTAGGTGCATTTTGTCCCAATACCTGCGAACCGTAAGATTTTACATCGAAATACTCACCCCCACCCATTACATTAAAATTGTGCTTGCCAAAACTTTTGGTATAGTTTAATATTCCATTGTATTGGGTTTGGAAATCACGCCCAAAAGTGCTACCCGAAGTTCTGGTGGTACTGCTGCCCGAATTGGCAAAAATCTGTGCGTAGGTTTGGGTTGATTTTTGAAACGACTGATCTAAACTCTCGAATAAATAAGCATTTCCGGTTGCTTTAAAATAAAGTCCGGGAATGATATCCCATTTTACTGCAGCATTAGCCACTACTCGGTTTACTTCGTTCGAGCGGTCTAAACGGCCCAGCCAGTACAAAGGATTACCATCACTGGCACTGTTGCCTGGATTAGCAATGGTTTTGGCTTCGTCAATCCAGGGGTTAAAGGTTGGCCAGATGGCTAAACTCCTGTACAAAGTATTCACCTCGCCACCAATGGTACCCAATTGTGAGGAAGTAGAAAGCGTTACCCCCGAACTGATCTCCAAATTCGGTTTAATTTTGTACGAGCCATTAATATCACCGGTATAACGTTTGTATTTAGAACCCACAATTACCCCGTCTTCGTTAAAGGCATCGAAGGCCGCAAAATATTTGCCCTTGTCGTTACCACCACTGGCACTTACATAATGATCTTTGGTATAAGTATCCTGAAAAACAAGATCTTCAACTTCTCCACCATGGTCTTTGTACATAATCTGTCCGCCATAAGGATCGTTTAGCACTTGCCAGCCATCAGGCAGCACGGTAGTACCTGGAATGTAAGTTCTGATATCAAAACTGGCCAGATCTGCAGCATTGGTAGAAAGCCCCAAACCACGCGAAGCGTTAGCCTGTGCCAGGGTACGCCCGGCATTTAAATAACCTAAACGCGTATAATAAATATAATCGCCAGCTCCCATGTAGCTATAACCTTTGCGTTCCTGGTTGTAACCTCCGGTAAATTTATAGGCAATTTGCGAACTCCCTGCTTTACCTGTTTTAGTAGTGACTAAAATTACCCCGTTATTGGCCCTTGCGCCATAAATTGCTGTTGCCGATGCATCTTTTAGGGTTTCAATCGATTCGATATTCTCAGAAGAAATATCGCTCAGCGAGCGGATTACCCCATCAACAATTACCAGCGGCGCTCCCGGACTGTTAATAGACGCACCGCCACGTAGTAAAATAGCAGGCGCAGCCCCCGGCTGACCAGATGCGGTAACTACTTGCAAGCCTGGCACCGTGCCCTGCAGCGCAGAAGCTGCATTTGAACGCGGCGTATTGGCTAGTACTTCTTTATCCAGTTTGGCAATAGAGTTGGTTACACTACGACGGTTTTGCGTACCATAACCCACCACCACTACTTCATCCAAACCTTTGCTATCTTCTAAAAGCTTAATGTTGATGCTGCTTTGCTCCTGAATATTAATTTCCTGAGTTAAGTAGCCGGTAAAACTGAAAACCAATACATCGCCTTTATTGGCTTTAATGCTGTAGGCTCCCGCCGGACTGGTTGAAGTTCCGTTTTTAGTTCCTTTAATCATAACGGTAACGCTCGGAATCCCCTGCCCGCTGGCATCGGTAACCTTACCGCTAATGGTTTGTTGGGCAAATGCCGAAATGGTTGCCAAGAGTAGCAACATGGGCAAGCTAAGCCTGATGAGTTTAAAGTAAGTTTCTTTCATAATTTGGTTATCTTTAATTGTATTATGTTATACATAATAATACTAAGTACCGATTTATTTTATTTAATTGCAAATAATTTCTGCTTATTTTCAACTAGAATTTAAGCACTTAGCTTTATATTTGCGCTCAGAGCGGTTGCCAGGGCGGTTTTACGTAATAAAATAAATTATACATAATAATGGATAGCATTAGTGATTTTAAACAAGTGGATACCAGTTCATTGGTAGATCGTGTAGAAGACAAGCTTGTTCAACTTTTGCAGGAACGTAAGCTAAAGGTTGGCGACAGCATCCCTACCGAACTCGAACTTTGTGCTGCACTGGGCGTTAGTCGTACGGTGGTGCGCGAGGCCATGTTGCGCTTGCGTATGATGGGCCTGATTGAATCTAAAAAGAAAAAAGGTGCTGTAATTACCAGTCCGGATTTATTTGGCATCCTCTCTAAAAGCATGAACCCCCACATTCTGGATCAGGGGACGCTGAAAGAGATCTTCGAGATCAGGCTGGTGCTCGAAATCGGAATGGCCGATTTTTTATTCCAACGCATTACTGAAGCAGATTTAAAAGAACTGAGAACGATAGTGGATAACGAACCCGAAGCCGCCCAGGATCACCTGTTTAATATCGAACACGAAATTGCCTTTCATGGTAAACTGTACGATATTACCGGGAATGAAACCCTGAGGAAATTCCAGAGTATGCTGTTGCCTATATTTGATTTTGTGCACAATAGCGGATTGTTAAAAAAACAGGGCCAATTGCATAAATTCGTCTCGCACAAAGGCCTGGTTGATATTCTGGAAAACGGATCGCCTGAACTTTTCCGCAATGCGATGAGGAACCACCTCGAAAATCATTTTAACCGGCTCTTTGCTGAGGATTAGCCTCAAAACCTATAAATCCAGGCATTACAAATAAAATTTATTTAACTGATAATCAGAATCTTAATTTAATTTTTAAATTTTATTTCAATTTTTTATAAAAATCTGTCCAATTTCCTGAGTTCGCGTGTCATTAGGTTTTAACAATCATAATTTAAAACAAAATGGAAAAGAGGATTAATTTATTCGAACAAGGAATGAACGCATTAAAACCATTATTCGCAATAGGACAGCAATTAAAAAAATCAACCATTGGCCACACTATTTTTGATCTGGTAGATTTCCGTGTATCGCAAATCAATGCCTGTGCTTATTGCCTCGATATGCACTCAAAAGAAGCCCGCGCCATGGGAGAAACCGAACAACGCCTTTATGGATTGAGCGCCTGGAGAGAAACCCCATATTATACCGATCGCGAAAGAGCTGCATTGGCCTGGGCCGAGGCTGTTACCGCTACACACATTACCGACGAGGTATACCAGGAAGCTACTGCACATTTTTCAGAGTTGGAAATGATCGAACTTACCCTTTTGGTAACCAACATTAACACCTGGAACCGCTTAAATATTGCCTTCCCAAATGCAGTAGGCACCTATAAAGTTGGTATGTTTGGGTAAGAGAGATGATTGAGTTGGAGAATGCTTGAATGTGTGAGTTAATGAATGACTGAATTAGAAAATGAATGAATTGTGAGTGATTGAATTAATGAATGTTCAGCAAAACACCTATTCTCTCATTCAAAATTTAAGCATTCAATCATTAACAATAATTGAATGGCTCAATGAGTGAATTAACGAAGGTTCAGCACAGTACCTATTCCCTCACTCAAAATTCAATCATTTAAAAATTAATAATGAGTGAATGTTTTGGTGCTACTACAATTTACTCATTCAAAACTCAATCATTCAAAATTAAATAAGACTAACCTTTAAAAACAATATCATGAACGAATTTTTATTGATTTTCCGAAGGGCCTTTACCCACGAAGATCAGCCCTCACCTGAGATGCTTCAGGATTCGATTAAACAATGGCAAGACTGGTTTGGTGGCATTGCTGCTCAAGACAGGTTGGTTAGGCCTCTACAACGCTGGGATTTGGAAGGCCGTGTAGTGCATGCCGATAAAAATGTAATCAACGGCCCTTATGCCGAAATTAAAGAATCGATTGGTGGTTTGGTATTAATCAGGGCCAAAGATTACGATGAAGCTGCTGAGATTGCCAAGGGCTGCCCTATTTTAAAACTGGGCGGTAATGTCGAAATCAGAATGGCGGTTACCCCAACTGCATAACCAAAAAGCTTATCTTTAAGCCGTAGATGGAAGAAAACGCACTGATACCGCATTTATTCAGAACAGAGTACCGCAAAATTGTTTCGGTACTCTGTTACCGCTTCGGTATTGACCATATCGAAACGGCCGAAGATATTGTGAGCGACACCTTTTTAACCGCTACCGAATCGTGGAGCATGAAAGGCATCCCCGAAAATCCGGCGGCCTGGCTGTATACCGTTGCTAAAAACAAAACCAAAAATTACCTGCGACACCATTCTATTTTCGAACAAAAACTGGTTAACCAACTCCAGATCGAAACAGAAACCGAAACGGAAATTGATCTCGATTTATCAGACAAAAACATTAACGACAGTCAGCTGGCCATGATGTTTACCATTTGTGATCCGGTAATTTCAAATGAATCCCAAATTGCCCTTGCACTGAACCTGCTTTGCGGTTTCGGCGTACAGGAAATTGCCGATGGATTTTTAACCGGAAAGGATACCATTTACAAAAGGTTAAAACGCGCCAAAGAAAAACTCAAAGAAGCAGGTATTAAAATCGAACAACCCAAAATTTCGGCCATTAACCAAAGGCTCGAAACGGTGCTCACCACGCTTTATCTGCTCTTCTCAGAAGGTTATTATTCCGTATCAAACGATACCACGCTACGCAAAGATGTTTGTGCGGAGGCCATGCGGTTAAATTATCTGCTCATCAACAATACCCTTACCGATTTACCGGCAGCCAATGCTTTGTTCTCGCTCATGTGTTTCCATGCTTCCAGGTTCGATGCCCGCACCGATGCCGATGGCACTCCTGTTTTATATGAGGAACAAGACGAAAAGCTATGGAACCGCGAACTGATTGACCAGGGCATTTATTACCTTAACCGGGCATCAACAGGTAACACACTCAGCAAATACCATTTAGAAGCAGCCATCGCCTACTGGCATACGCATAAAGCCGACAGTGCCGAAAAGTGGGAAAATATTCTGCAGTTGTACAACCAGCTACTTATTCTCGAATATTCGCCCATTATAGCCATGAACCGCACTTTTGCGCTGGCTAAAACCAACGGAAGAGCGGCCGCAATAGCAGAAGCAGAAAAACTGGCGCTTAACGATAACCACCTATACTTTTCGCTACTCGGCAATCTATATAGCGGTATCGATAATAAAAAAGCCTTAAAGCACTTTAAAACAGCGACTGATTTAGCGATTACCGAAGCTGATAAAAAGATGATTGCGAAGAGTATTCAAAAACTAAATATTAATTAAAGCTGGCTCAGTAAAAGCTTTACAGAGGCTCTTTTCTTATAATCGGGATCAAAATGAATGTATTTAATCTTTCCTGATTTATCGATTATATAAGTTGCCGGTACCGGAAGTATGTGCCTGTTATTGCCATTATTGGTTTCCAGGTTAATGCCGTAACCCTTATATTTTGTAAATGTGGCGTCATCCATCATAAAGTTTACACCATAAGCTTTCATAATACGATCATCTTTATCTTGCACAATAGAAAATCCAGCACTCGTTTTTTTAATGGTTTTATCTATATTTTCTTTAGTTTCAGGTGTTACACCTATTACATAGGCATCTTTCGAGGTAAGCATTTGTAACGAATCCTGAAGTTCTTTAATATGTTTGTTGCAGTAAGGGCACCATTGGCCCCGATAAAAAAACACCACCACGGAGCGGTGTGCCTTAAGTGCATCTTTTAAATTTACTGTTTTCCCGTTCTGGTCTACACCACTAAACATTGGTGCTTTCGCTCCGGCCATTAAACCTTTTTGTGCCTTTGCCTGAAAAGATAAAGCAACAACTAAGGCGATAAAGAGTACGTTTTTTTTCATTTTATGTAATTTAAATAAGGTTGGGAAGCCAAAACTTCCCAGCCGGGTAATTTTTACATTTAATTTTTTGCCATCTTGCCTTTTGACATTTTGTCTTTAGCCATTTTAGATTTCTCCATTTTAGCTTTTTTCATCGAATCGGTTTTCATTTTAGACATTTTGCTTTTCTCCATCTTGTCCATTTTCTTTTTGCCCATTTTGTCTTGTTTCTCTGTAGACATTTTTTCCTGTAACGGACGGTTAGCAGCAAAAGCTGATAAAGAAAGACTGGCTACCACTAATGTAACTGTTAAGAATTTTCCTGTTGTTTTTAAGAGTTGATTTTTCATGTTGTTTTGTGTTTTCTTTCTCCCTTTGTCGCAACAAAAACAATAACCTTACAACAAAAATTAATTTTTATTTATTTCAGCTTCCATTTTTTTAGCCAGGCTTATTTTAAAGGCTTCATCGAGCTTAAAATAATCGGGCGAAAAGCCTGTAAACAGCTTGTTTATGAGTATACTTTGTTGTTGGTAGATCTTACAAACCGAACAGCCTGCCAAATGCACCTGTAGCTGCAATGCTTCGGTAGCTGTAATTTTCCCCGATATTCTTTTTTCGATCAAAAAAGTAGCCTGGTTACAGTTATAAATCATGTTTTTAAGTGCGTTCGTCATATCAGTTCCAGTTTTTTTGAAGGCAGGCCCTCAGGTTAAGTTTTGTACGGTGCATAATTACCCAAAAGTTGGCTGCAGTAAGTTTTAGTTCGGCACAAATCAGTTCCGATTCCAGGTCGTCTATATGTTTCATCGAAAATACGGCATTCCATAATCCCGGAAGTTTGGCTATACACTCACTTAAAATTGTCCCCAGTTCTTTCATCATCAGCGGATCGTGCGTTTCCAATCCAAAAGCCTGTGGCCGGTAGGCGGTATTCCAATGCCCTGTTTCGGCATCGAAAAAATCATGCTGTTCCTGTACAGCATCAGTTACTTTTAAATCTCTTAATGCCCCGGATGATTTTTTACGGTAAAAATCAGCAACCTTGTTTTTAAGGATTGCCGTTAGCCATGTTTTCTCCTGACTCTTACCTTCAAAATTATCTAAACGTTGCAAAGCAGCCAAAAAAGTATCTTGCACCAAATCTTTGGCTACCTCTTCATCTCTTAAGCGCGACATGGCAAATCCGTAAAGGTAATCTGCATATTTTTCTACCCAAGTAACCGGATCAGAGACGGATAGCTTCTGATCAGCATCTTTACCTATTTCATTTTGCATCTTTTGTGTTATCTTGTATAAATATAATGCTTAATTGTTTAGTCTGATAGAAGCATACATCCTTACAAAATATTTTATCTTTTTCTTGTAAGGATGTTTGGTCAAGTGCGACTAACCTTAAAATTGATGATCATGATCAGAAAAATAGCATTGCCCCTTTTGGTTATAGCTGCCATAAGTGTGGCCTTTACTTCAAGTAAAAACACACAAAAACCAACAGAAACAGGTTTTGCAGTTGTAGAACTATTTACTTCTGAAGGCTGTTCAAGCTGTCCTCCGGCCGACGCCTTATTGGCTAAAATCGAAAACGAAAGCAAGAACAAACCCGTGTATTTATTGGCCTATCACGTAGATTATTGGGATAAATTGGGCTGGAAAGATAGTTTTAGCAGTGCAAAATTCTCCGCTCGCCAAAACCAATACGCCGATTGGCTTAACCTCAAAACCGTTTATACCCCGCAAGTGGTGGTAAATGGAAGCCGCGAGTTTGCAGGCTCAGAATCAGCTATACTGCACAGCAGCATTGCTACAGCATTAGCAAAATCAACAAACAACATGTTCGAAATTTCTTTGAGCAAAGCAGATAAGAACAAGCTTTTGCTAAACTATAAAACCAATCAAAAAACAGATGGTTATGCCATTGTAGTGGCTTTGGTAGATGCAAATGCCACCAGCAAGATATTAAAAGGAGAAAACAAAGGCAGGACACTCTCACATGTGCAAATTGTTGATCAGTTTGAAAGCACTGCCTTAAAAGGAAAAATGAGTGGCCAGGTAGATATTCAGTTGGAAAAACACAGCCAAACACCATCGGAACTGATTGCGTTTTTACAAGACAACAAAACCGGCAAAATAACTGCCGCAGCAAGGTTAAACTTACTGTAACTTCATAAATCCATTAGATAGGCATTTGCGTTTATCATCATAAACCCGCTCAGCATGAAAACAATTAAGGAAAAACATTCATTTTTAATGCGGTGGACCCACTGGGTTAATTTCCCTGTGCTGGCGGTAATGATATGGAGCGGCTTATTTATTTATTGGGCCAACGATGCTTACGGAGTTTCCATTTTCGGTTTTACCCTGATTAAGTTCTTTCCGGAATGGTTTTACAATTATTTTCACATTCCACAACGTTTGGCAGAAGGAATGGCTTTCCACTTTCTGTTTATGTGGTTTTTCTTTATCAACGGGTTGTTATACATCTTGTACACCATTTTTTCTGGTGCCTGGCGCGAGCTGTTACCCAATAAACACTCATTTAAAGAAGCCTGGTTGGTGCTCCTGCACGATTTGCATATCAGAAAAACCGCACCTCCACAAAAGAAATACAATGCTGCCCAACGCATTGCCTATACCTTCATTATTGTAATGGGCTTTGGCTCTGTAGTAACCGGACTGGCCATTTACAAACCCGTGCAGTTCTACTGGATTACCTGGCTGTGCGGGGGCTACGATTTTGCCAGGATACTCCATTTCGCCCTAACCATTGGCTATGTAATTTTCTTTATGATTCACATTGTACAAGTGGTATTGGCGGGTTGGAATAATTTCCGTGCGGTAGTGGCCGGATTTGAAGTGGTAGAAGAAAAACCAATCCTGGAACCTGATCAGGTAATTACCATAGCAAAAACAGACGAAGAAGATGGAAACAAATAAAGAAAAGGTTAAAGTTCCATTAACAGTGGAGCAAAAGATAAGACGCCGCAGTTTTATTTCTTTTGGTGCCTTTTTTGCCTTAGGCGGAACAGCTGTTGCAGGGTGGAAATGGTTGTTAGATGCACCAGAAGAAACACCTGGTATTACTGCCGGGGCAAGAGCCCCGTTAAGAAGAGCCCTCAACAAAACCGAGCTCTTTTTCCGTAATTTCTTTAGCAACAACCACCTGGTTAAAACCTATCCTAAAGAAAGGGCAGCAAAAACAGTCAGGGTAAATAGTTTAATTGGAATTGAAGATGATGAAAACTTCGATATGGCCAATTGGAAACTGATTGTTAAACGCAACAACCAGAAAAACCTACTGATAGGTATCGAAGAGATAAAAGCATTACCCAAAACAGAAATTATCTACGATTTTAAATGTGTAGAAGGCTGGGACCAGATTCAACACTGGGGTGGTGTAAAAATCAGTGATTTTTTAACACATTACCAACTACAAGATCAATCGAAAATGCAATATATGGGATTAGAAACGCCAAATGGAGCTTATTATGTTGGTTTGGAAAAAGATAGTGTATTACACCCTCAAACTTTATTGGCTTACGAAATGAATGGAAAACCAATAAGTTTAGAACATGGAGCACCATTAAGACTGATTGTACCAGTTAAATATGGCATAAAAAACCTGAAAAGAATAGGTATTATGAATTTTAGCAATAGCAGACCAAAAGACTATTGGGCAGAACAAGGCTATGATTATTATTCTGGTTTATAGCTTAAGCTTCTTTTGGTGCTTCATGTTTTTCTTCGCTTTCCTGCCCTGCTTTAAACTCTTTTATGCCTTTGCCAAGTCCTTTCATTAATTCAGGAATTTTCTTTCCTCCAAATAGCAATAAAACAGCTATGGCAACAATAATCATTTCAGGGCCTCCAAGTAGGGCTGCAATGGTAGTATTTAACATTTTGTTTTTGTTTAAGTACGATTATATATCTCCATTTACGCATAAAAGCGCTGTCTGGTTCTTGTCTGGAAATTGAAATTCTCACAAATTGCTTTGGGCGTTTTGAGAGATCTTTCTCTATCCTCCAAATCTCTTACTCATACACGCAGAGAAAATAAATAGCAAAATAAAATCTGCGGGAAAATCCCCTTCAATCTGCGGGAAAAAACTAATAAAATCTCCCGCTGAGAAAAAACTAAATTATTCTCTAAAATTTAAAGTAATTACTGATCTCATCCGTCTACAGCATAAAATAAACCTAAATCTTACTTTTATGATCTCTGTTTTCAAAACAAATGTATTCACCGATAACGAATTGAGTAAAATTAGTCCGTTGCTGAACCGTTATTTTAAAGAAATTAAATGGAATATCGATTTGTGGGATAACGATAAAATCCTCCGTGTAGATTCGAATAAAGATTGGACTAAAGAAATTACCGAAGTGTTTAATAGCATCGGTTTAAACTGTACCCATCTCGAGGCTTTTCATTCCGATCCATTTTAACAACAGCATAACAGTTTTCCTAACAAGCAATTGTCATTTTCTGCTTTCTTTTGCCCGATTTTTCATTATTTTACAACAGATAATGCATAAATTAGCATGAGTTAATGAAATTTTTAAGCAATTTCATCCTCAAACCTGAGATAAACTTATTATCAACTGTATTTCTGGCGACTTAAAACCACATGCAGCAGGTTGTATTAAATAAACGCAAGGCAAATGATAAAAGATTCTTTCGGAAGGATACATGATTACCTGCGGATATCGCTCACAGATAACTGCAATTTCCGCTGCTTTTATTGCATGCCCGAAGAAGAATACGACTTCACTCCGGCCTCGCGTTTGATGCAAACTGACGAAATTATCCAGTTAGCCCAAATATTTGTGGCCAATGGGGTAAAAAAAATCAGGCTTACCGGGGGCGAACCCCTGGTGCGTAAAGATGCAGCGCAAATTATTACTGCGCTTGGCAAACTACCCGTTGAGCTGACCATTACCACTAACGGAACCCGCATTGCCGAAATGTTGCCCGTTTTAGTTGCCGCTGGCATTAAATCGATCAACATCAGCTTAGATACCCTGCAACCTGAAAAGTTTTTCCTCATTACCAGAAGAGATGTATTTCATCAGGTACGCAGCAATATCGAATTGCTTTTGCAGCATAAAATCAAGGTAAAAATTAACATGGTGGTGATGAAAGACCTCAATGATAACGAAATTACCGATTTTATCAGCTGGACGAAACATAATCCCATTCAGGTGAGGTTTATCGAGTTTATGCCTTTTAGCGGCAACAAATGGACCAGCAATAAAATGTTTTCTTTAGCTGAGATTTTGGCGATTATTGAAAAAGATTTTACGGCTCTCCCGTTAAAAGGCGAAGCACATGATACAGCCAAAAACTTTATGATACCCGGTCACGATGGCTCATTTGCGGTGATCAGCACCATGACCAACCCATTTTGCGATACCTGTAACCGCATGCGCCTAACCGCTGATGGCAAATTAAAAAACTGTCTCTTTTCGGATAGTGAAACCGATTTGCTTACGGCACTCAGAAAAAAAGAAGCCATACTCCCACTCATTGAAATGGCTATATGGAGCAAGAAAAAAGCACTCGGCGGACAATTGGTGCCCGATTTTGAAAAAATTGATGCCAGCACCATCCAAAACCGGAGTATGATTACCATTGGAGGATAAAACATTCATGATTAGCGTTAAAGCAGCAAAAGACCTCATTTCCGAAAATATTATATCCTTAGCCCCTATTGTTATTGAGCTGGCACAAGCCTCTGGCCATATACTCGCGGCCGATATTTATGCCAAATTTGATATTCCGGCTTTCAGGCAATCATCAATGGATGGTTATGCACTAAAATTTGCAGACAGCGAAAAAGAGCTACAACTAATTGGCGAAATGGCAGCGGGTACTTCAACCCACCTAACCATTAGCGAAGGTGAAACCAGCAGGATATTTACCGGTGCACCACTACCCGACGGTGCTGATACCGTGGTGATGCAGGAAAAAATTACCCGTACAGGTGATAAAATTACCTTAGAGGATGCCAATTTACAAGCAGGCTCGAATGTCCGCGAAATAGGCTCTGAAATTGCCGCAGGTGCTTTGGCGATGAAAAAAGGTGATCTGCTAAGTCCGGCAGCAGTTGGCTTTTTAGCCGGGATAGGCATTACAGAAGTAACCGTATTTCCTTTACCACAGATTGCATTAATCGTAACTGGTAGGGAGTTGCAAAAACCTGGTGAGGCACTGGCCTTTGGTCAGGTGTACGAATCCAATTCTTACTCACTATCGGCCGCCTTAAAAGCCGAAGGCATAACCAACATTACGGTTTACGAGGCCGATGATGAATTGCAAATCCTGCAAAATGTGCTTCAAACAGCATTAGATAAACACGATGTGGTGCTCTTAACCGGTGGCGTGAGTGTTGGCGATTACGATTTTGTAATTGAAGCCGCTACCCGCTGTGGCGTAAAACAGGTTTTCCATAAAGTAAAACAAAAACCGGGCAAACCGTTATACTTTGGTACATATAACCCGAAGCTGGTATTTGGTTTACCCGGTAACCCCTCTTCAGTGCTCAGTTGTTACTATAATTATGTATTGCCCGCTGTTAAGGCCTTATCGCAAAAAAGCAATACCGTAACCGAAGTTCAGGCTGTACTTACGCATGCTTATAAAAAACCTGCCGGACTTACCCATTTCCTGAAAGGCAAATACGAAAACGGAAAGGTTAGCCCGCTTGGCGCGCAGGAATCTTACCGCTTGAGCTCCTTTGCTCAGTCCAATTGCCTCATTTGCCTAAACGAAACACAAGAAAATTTCGAAGCAGGAGAAACCGTAACCATACTTATTTTACCTCAATAACCCATGCAAGAGAGCATCATCCTGTTTTATTGTTTACTTTTTATTGTCGCTTTTTTATATGCTTCGGTAGGTCATGGAGGGGCAAGCGGCTACTTAGCCCTGATGGCTATTTTTGCCATTTCGCCTGTTGTAATGAAACCTACAGCCTTATTGCTTAATCTTTTTGTTTCCTCAACCTCTTTCATCCAGTTTTATCGCGGCGGCCATTTTAAATGGAAAACCTTTTGGCCCTTTGCTTTGGCTTCTATTCCGCTCTCTTTTGTGGGCGGTATGATGGCGATAGAGAGTTCCATTTACAAAAAAATACTGGGTGTGCTGTTACTGATCCCCGTAATCCGTTTTTTCTTCTTTAAAAACACCGATCCCAAAGATTTTAAACTATCAAATATTCCTTTATCGCTGGCCATTGGCGGCATTATCGGCCTTTTATCGGGCATGATCGGTATTGGCGGTGGCATTATTCTTTCACCTATATTATTGTTGCTAAAATGGACGGATCAGAAACAAACCGCAGCCATTAGTGCAGCTTTTATCTTCGTTAACTCGGTTTCGGGTTTGGGCGGACAGTTAATTAAAGGATTTGAATTTAACAGTCACATGCTGGCTTACGTAGGTGTTGCCTTTGCCGGCGGCATTTGCGGGGCTTATTTCGGGGCCTTAAAATTTCCGCAAACCGTATTAAAAAATGTACTGGCCTGCGTATTGGCTTTGGCAGCTTATAAACTTCTATTTACCCATGCTTAAGATGAAAGCCAGTGAATTTGCCACTGGCAGACAATTTGTAAAAGGATTGAGTAAAATTGACATCTTACAGGTAAATTAGCCGGATGGAAATTGAAATCATCAGTTTTGGAAAGATTGCCGAATTTATCAGCAATCAAAAAATTGATATCGCAGAAATTGCCGATACCGATAGCTTAAAAGCACATTTAGAAATACGGTTTCCGGAGCTAAAAGATATTAAATACAAATTTGCGCTAAACAACCAGCTGATTCAGGCAAACAGCGCAATTAACCACAACGATACATTGGCCATCATGCCGCCTTTTTCAGGAGGATAAAAAATGAGTGCAGAACGATATAACAGGCAGATTATTCTGAAAGGATTTGGCGAAGCGGCACAACAGCAGCTTTTAAAGGCAAAAGTACTGGTTATTGGTGCCGGCGGACTGGGCTGTCCGGCATTGCAGTACCTCGCTGCAGCCGGCATTGGCCATTTGGGGATTGTAGATGATGATACCGTTTCATTATCTAACCTGCACCGCCAGATCTTATTTACCACTGCCGATATCGGGAAGTTAAAAACTGAGGTAGCTGCGAAAAGATTACAGGAAATGAATCCCCAGATTGGGATTGTTACCCACCCCATCCGATTGCAAAAAGACAATATCCTCCATATTTTATCCCGCTACGACTATATTTTGGATGGTACCGATAATTTTGAATCGCGATACCTGATTAATGATGCCTGTGCTTTGCTTAGCAAACCCTTAATATTTGCAGCCGTTTCGGGCTTTGAAGGTCAGCTGGCCATATTTAACGCCGCCGATAATTTAGCGGGAAGCACCAACTACCGCGATATTTTTCCGGTACCGCCCGGCAAAGGCGAAATCCCAAATTGTGCAGAAAATGGCGTACTTGGGGTATTACCTGGCATAATTGGTACCATGGCAGCAGCCGAAACTATTAAACTGATTACCAGAACCGGCGAGCCGCTGCGCAACAAAATATTAAACTACAACTTACTTACACACCAGCAATACATCATCAAAATTAGTCAGGCCAATAATTATATTATGCCTAAAACTGTTGCTGAATTTTTAAATATGGAATACCAGGATACTTGCGAAGCACCCCAGGGATACGAAGAGATAGATGCCGCAGCACTTAACGAACTCAGGCAACAGGAATCGGTCATCCTGATCGATGTACGCGAAAAACACGAAGTGCCGGTATTGGATAAACAGATTTTTACGCAGGTCCCCATGTCTGAACTGGGCGCTTTTATAACCAAAGGATTTTCGCAAAAACACGTGGTTTTAATTTGCCAACATGGAATTAGAAGTGTTGCCGCAGCCGAAGCATTGCAGGAAAAGTTCGGTACCGCGAAGAAAATATACAGCTTAAAAGGCGGCATTGTGAAGTGGAGGGGTTATTTTATGAGAGCGTAACATGAGCGAAAAGAAGATCAAAAATATCTTTGTACAGGGAAAGATTGAACCTGCCTTTATTGCCGATAGCATTGCCAAACATAGTAGCAAAACGGGTATTGGTGGCCACAGTATTTTTATGGGCCAGGTGCGCAAAGATGAAATAGACGGCAAACAGGTTGCTGCAATCGAATATACCACCTACGAACCCCTTGCACTCGAAAAAATGCAGGAGATCAGGGAGGCTATTTTTGAAAAGTACCCACTCAACTGCATGCATGTTTATCACAGTTTGGGCACCATAAAAGCAGGCGAAATCTGCTTGTTTGTGTTTACCTCTTCTGCCCACCGCAAACCGGCCATTGATGCCTGCAGTGAAATGGTAGAACGTTTAAAAGCCGAATTACCCGTTTGGGGGAAAGAAATATTTGAAGACGAAACCCACCAGTGGAAAGAAAATATTTAACATGGTTAACATCACAAAAAAATCGAACAGCTTAAGGATTGCCATTGCCACCGCTACGGTAAAGGTATCGAAACCAGAAACCATCGAAGCCATTGAGCAGCGTAAAATACCCAAGGGCGATGTATTTGAATTTGCACGCGCGGCGGGACTGTTCGGCGTAAAAAAAACCAGCGATGTTATTCCAGATTGCCACCCGCTTCCGGTTGAATATACCGCTATTACCTACGAAATCATTAATCTGGAGGTAATTATAACTGTTGAAGTACATACCGTTTATAAAACCGGTGTTGAGGTAGAGGCCATGCACGGTGCCTCTGTTGCTGCATTAACCATGTACGATATGCTGAAACCGATTGATAAAGGTGTAGAAATAGCCAATATTAAACTCCTTAAAAAATCAGGAGGCAAAACAGATCTTAAAAACGCACGATTCCCTGAAATTAAAGCAGCTGTAGTGGTTTGCTCTGATTCAGTTTACCAAAACAAAGTACAAGACAGTTCGGGTAAGGCCATTATAGCCCGCCTGGAGCAGTTTGGTATTGATACTGAAAAGTATGCAATCGTACCCGATGAAGTTAAAGCCATTGCCGATAAAGCCATTGAACTGAGCAATGCTGGCTACCAGCTGTTGATCTTTACCGGCGGTACGGGTCTCTCACCTCGCGATGTAACCCCAGACGCCATTTTGCCTTTAATTGACCGCCCTATAGCCGGCATTATGGAAACTGCCCGCCACTACGGCCAGGAGCGCATGCCCTATGCCATGCTTTCACGCGGTGTAGCAGGTTTTATTGGCCAAACGCTTGTACTCACCTTTCCGGGTTCAAAAAATGGTGTAGAAGAAAGTATGGATGTTTTATTTCCGCATGTTTTCCACTTGTTTAAAGTAATAAAAGGCGAAAAACATTAATTGGCTTTTAGTTATATCAGAATCTCTTTTTTAAATTTGTCATGTTGGGCCTGTCGAAACAACTCAAGCACAACTTAGGTGGTTCTTCGATAGGCTACCGTTGACAGACCCCGTAGAAAATCGTCATTTCGACTGGAGCCGGCCGGTTTTTCACCGGTAGCGCAACGCCCGCCTGCATCGGGCAGGGAGAAATCTATCAGGACAGATTTAGCTTCGCTGAGCACTGCGTGGTTCTCGGCTACGTTGCACTTCGCTCGAAATGACGATCCCGGAATGGCTGTCACTCTTATTGATTTTTATACAATAAATTACCCCTCAGGATGACAACCTATCCAATACCTTCCTGTTTACCAGCTCATCTGTATTTTTATACAATTAATGTCTTAATCTTAATTCAATCTAAACAACATAATTCCCTTTCCTGATCAAAAATTAAGTCTTATTTTTGCCACATGTCGGCTAAATACAGGGTTTTATACTTCTTCCAAAATTCAGAAACAGTTATCCTAGAAATACAACGTCTTGATTTACCTCCAAATGCAGATGCGGAGGCTACATATCACTGGCTTTATTTTGATAAAATGACAGGCTCATTGATCAAATTATGGTTCCGTTCGCTCGATTCTTCTTCGGAGATTGAGGAGCGCTATTTTGAGCAAGGTTATTTAAAATTCAACAAAACCGAAGCTACATACATTGAAAAGCACAATTCTTCTCAGCAAAAACTAAATAACATGGGCAACAGAGCCATTGAAGGTCTTATTGTTGAAATGCTTGAAAATTATTTAAAATAATTTGGTTTTAAGCCATTTCAGGAAGCTCTGCAGTTAAGCTAAGCTTATTTAAAGGGTACCTGGATTGGTGAAAATTTTGAAGGGTTGAAGCAAAATCAGGGTACCAATCCTGTTTTTGCATTTCATCTAAAAGTTGTACACATGAACATACATCAGCATCGGCCTGGTGAATGGCCTGGGCTACAAAACCAACCACTTCCCAAATGCCATCCATTAAAAAGAACCTGAATGCGGCCAATATAGCCGACCATTGTACTTTTTTAGGGTGAAGCAGGAAGAACCTGCAAATTGGGCTACATAAACGCTTAAACGACATATAATCTTCTTCGGCTCCTTTAACGTCCAATAAACCATCGCTATAAGGAAGGTGTATAATTTCTGTCGAAATTTTATCAAGTCCGTGGAAATAAACACTCGAAGCACAAATAGAAGAAATAGAAATAAGCGAAAGATGATCGTAAATTTCGGGATACATTTTCAATTTCCCGTTCCTCACAAATACCAATCCGCCTTTTTTAGTGTTCGCCTGCACATTCATCGCCGAAAGGCTTAGCAGCTCAAATTCAGTCGCAAAATTAAGTGCCATCACAAATTGTGCTGCTGCCATAAAAGTGCCTTCATCCAGATGTTTATTGTTTGTGGTGGGCGTAGGTGCTGAAAAAATAGAAAGTTGCAAAAAGTATGTGGTTTTTCTGGTTCCGGCCGACTGTATCGACTTAACAAAAATAAAAATCCAATCCAGAAAACAACTATAAGAAAGCCCTGCTAAAGTGTTAAAAAAGGTAATTCGTTAGAAATGAGCATGAAATTTTTTCAACGGATTCCATTCATTTTCTGAACAAATTAACTATGCTGTGAAGTGGGCTTGTAGTGGTAAATCAAAAAATAAGGCAAAAAAAAAGCAGGACTAAATCCTGCTCAAAATCTTTTTAGGGAAAGAGTTATACAACTCTTACTTTCACTGCATTAAGGCCTTTTTTGCCTTCTTGAACTTCGTATTCAACTGTATCATTTTCTCTGATTTCGTCAATCAGGCCTGATGCATGCACAAAAATCTCAGTTCCGTTTTCTTCTTTGATAAAACCAAAGCCTTTTTCTGAGTTAAAAAATTTTACTGTTCCGTTTTTCATTATACTGGATGTTTTTAAATTTAAAGACCCAAAAATAGGATTAAAACCCAAAAACCAAAATTACAAGCGAATAAAATTGATAATAATGCGCAAAAAGTTTCACAACTGTAAAGTTTACCTTTACACCTTCGACTATAAAATCAGCCTTGCATCATCCTAAAACGAGATTATCAGGCCTTTCTTTGTACAATAGATGAATACCAATTAATTGGATGTGATCTTAAGTTCATGCCATCACTTTCTATGTGGTAAAGGATTATGGGCATGGTAAAATCAACAAAACGTTCAACCTGTCGCGAAAGTTTACCCAAAAAATCCATACTGGATACCCCTTCTTTTAAATGAACATAGATTACACTTTTGGTTTTAAATTCAAAGCGCTCTACAATTCCAGGCCACTCTGTTTTTATCCTGCTTAAGAAAGCTTTGATTTTGGTTTCTTCTTTAAGTTTTTCCATAAGCTTTTCAGGTTTTTTTAATATATGCTAATTTAAAAAATTATCCGAATGGTGATGAATTGTAACAGCACCTATACATTCAGTTTTGCATCAAAACCTTTATCATTAAACCAAATAATGCAATAGAAATTGTGCGGTAGTCTTATTTTTACAATAGAGGGAAGTTTTTTCGTTAGGAGGCGAGGAAAGTAAAAAAGCCCTTCAATCCTGAGAGGGCTTTTTCATAGTCGTCTATCCCTATAAGTAGGAACCCAAAACTAAATAATGTGTTTAATATTTTTAGCGTCTGAATAAACTGAACAGAAAAAAATTCACTATTAATTTATACTCCTGTTTACACGATATCATACACATAAACAAGTACTTAAAACACTACTCTACGCCTCTTGCATTTACCTTGATGGTATAAAGTGATTTTGAAGCGGTAATAAAAAGAATTTTTTTTTGCTTTCCACCAAAACAAATGTTTCCGCACCATTCTTCTGGTATATCAATGTGGCCAATTAATTCGCCTGTTGGTTTGTAGATATTTACACCTTTTCCGGTTACATACAGATTGCCATCCGCATCAAGGGTCATCCCATCAGAGTGCTGGTTTAGAAACAGGGTTTGATTACTTAAAGAAGCATCAGGCTCAATATTGTAACGATAAGTTTTGTTGGCTTTCATATCGGCCACGTATAAAAACTTTCCATCCGGCGTCCCCACAATTCCGTTGGGTTTTAATACATTATCGGCCACCACAACTGCTATTTTCTTACCCTTCGGCAGATAATAAACTCTTTGTGGCTCAATTTCAGGCGATTTCCGCGCCCAGTAATCCCGTTGATAATAGGGATCAGTAAAGTAAATGCCACCTTTCGCATCCAGCCAGATATCGTTAGGACCGTTTACCTTCTTACCCTCGAAATCGCTGAAAAGCACCGTAACCTTTTTATTTTTATCTATCGACCAGATTTCATTGTGTTCATCGGCACAAACAATCAGGTTGCCTTTTTTATCAAAATAAGTACCATTAGCCCTCCCCGATTTGTCCATGTACACCGTCAGTTTACCATCCGTTCCGTATTTCCAGATTTTATCGTTCGGCTGATCGGTAAAAAAAACGTTCCCCTGCTTATCTACCGAAGCCCCTTCCGTAAATTTAAACTGCGAAGAAACCAGCTTCAAGCTATCCTGAATAAAAATGTTTTGTTTAGGATTTTGCGCAACTGCTGCAATACTAATGGCCGAAAATGCCAGCGCGAAAAAATATCTTTTCATTAATGATGATTTGATTAGACACCTCGCAGGTTTTAAAAACCTGCGAGGTTTATTTGGTCCGAATTAAACCTGTAAGATCTATAAAAATATTAACTTACCCGCTTGCCTTTGAGTAACATGTTTAGTGCATCATTAGCCTTGCTGGTTTGCTAGTCGGGATTTATAATCCCGTCTGCACGAACTAAGGATTTTCAATCCCTTGTAGATTAAAAATCTACATCACATGAAGTCGAGATTACAAATCTCGACTAACGAATATTAACTTACCCTTTTTCCTTTCAGCAACATGTTTAGTGCATCATTAGCCTTGCTGATTTGATAGTCGGGATTTACAATCCCGTCTGCACGAACTAAGGATTTTCAATCCTTTAATAGATTAAAAATCTACATCACATGAAGTCGAGATTTGCGATCCCAACTAACAAAAGACCTTACAGGTTTTTAAAACCTGTAAGGTCTGTGAAATATTAACTTACTCTTTTTCCTTTCAGCAACATGTTCAAAGCATCGTTCAATGTTCCGGCTTTTTGCACTTCTCCTTCGTTCACAAAATAAATCTCATCCGCATTTTCGATGGTATTTAAACGGTGTGCAATAATTACCAAAGTGGTTTCTTTCGATAGCTTGTTTAAAATGTTGCCCAAAAGTTGTTCGGTAATGGTATCGATATTGGCTGTAGCTTCATCCAAAATCAACAGTTCGGGATTACGCAGCACAGCGCGCATAAACGCAATTAATTGCTTTTGACCCAAACTAATGCTATCTGCTAAAGAATTGATTGGGGTATTCAATCCTTCGTCAAAAATGGCCAGGAGTGCATTTAAATTGGCATCTTCAATTATTTTCTCCAGTTCTTCATCGCTAACATGCTGGTATTGACTATTGCCATACAGGATATTGTCTTTCACCGTTCCGGTAAATAGGAAAGGTTCCTGTAAAATAAAGCCTATTTTTTGTGTGCGTTCTGCTGCCGAAAATGAACGGATATCTTTCCCATTTAACAACACAGTACCTTTAGTAGCATCGTACAAACGCGCAATTAAGGAAGCTGTAGTGGTTTTACCACCGCCAGTTGGCCCAATTAGCGCATAAGTTTTGCCTTTCTCAAATTTGAGGTTAATGTTGTGCAAAATCTCTTTCGATTCATCGTAAGAGAAATGTACGTTTTTAAACTCAAGCAAAGCATCTGATGCGACAGCATCTTTATCTTCGATCTGTTTTAAGTCACTTTCCAGCGTTAAAATCTGCGAAATACGGTCCCAGCTGGCCATTGCCACCTGAAAACTTGTCCAAAGGGCCGCCAGTTGCCTTAATGGATTATAAAAATTGGTGGTGTAAGCAATGTAACTCACCAATAGCCCCAGCGTAAAGCTGCCTACTGAAATTAAATAAATACCAAATAACAAGGTAATCAGCTGTGCTGTGCTTGATAACAATCCGTACACCGGTACAAAAATATTATTGGCCAAACCTGCAGCAATAGCAGTTTTATAGTTTTGTTTATTGGCTTCATCAAAACGTTTCCTGAAATAATCGCGCCGGTTAAAGGCAATTATGACCTTAAAGTTGTTCAGGCTTTCCTGAATTTCGGCACTCATGCCACCTACACTCTTTAAATTTTTGGCATTTCTTCTTTTAACCCAGGGTGATAGGGTGATGGTGAAAAGCACAATTCCTACAGCGGGTGCCAGTGTGGCTGCGCCCAGCTCGATATTGATAGAAAGCAGGAAAATACCCGCACCGATCATGGTTGCAATACTGCTGATAAACTGCATCAGCGACTGCGAAAAAAACTGGTTTACTTTATCAGTATCGTTGTTTACCCGCGAAATCAGGTCGCCAGCCTTATTCTCATTAAAAAATGAAACCGGAAACTCTTGTAGCTTGTTAAAAATGGCATTGCGTAAGGTGTACAACATCCGCTGACCGATCCCTCCCATCAGTTTGGTTTGTGTGTAGCCTGTAACCATCGCAACCATGTACATGCTCAGCAAGATCCCGCCAAAAACCAATACACCATGAAACTGTTTGGTACGGATATAAGCATCGACCGTGTGGCCTACCAGTAATGGCCCCAGCAGCAGTAGCCCGGAGTTAATTAAAATGATAACAAGCGCCAGCCAAAGGTTTTTACGCTCTGTCGAGATTAGTTTAAGCAGGCTATTGAGCGATTTAAAAGTCGATTGCTTCTCGCGCTTTTCGCTAAGCTGGTTAAGATTGTAGTTCATAGTTACTGGTGCTCTGTTGTGAATTGTAAATCTGAACGTACTCAGGACTGCTTTTCAGCAATTCCTGATGGGTTCCTTCTGCAATAATTTCGCCTTGCATCAGCAAGATTACTTTATCATAATGTTCAACAGAAGCTATTTTTTGGGTAACAGAAATAAGGGTTAAACCTGGGTAGTTTTCCTGGATATTAGCTAAAATCCTTTTCTCCGTATTGGTATCCACCCTCGCCGTAAAATCATCAAGCAGCAACACCCTGGGGTTAAGTGCGAGTGCGCGTGCCAGCATAATGCGTTGTTTTTGCCCGCCAGAGAGGCTGCTGCCCCGTTCAGAAATAATGGTATTTAACTTATCGGGCAAGGCTTCTACAAAATCTTTAAGCTCGGCAGTGGCAATGGCTTTAGCCAAAAATTCATCGGTAACGGTATCGCTAAAGGCAATATTTTCGCGAATGCTCATATTAAACATAATGCTATCCTGAAAAACAAAACCAACCTGTTTATGAAATTCTTCCTGATTATAATTATTAATTTCATGACCATCAAACAGCACTTCGCCGCTTTCGGGTTCAATTAAACCTGTTAAAATATACAATAACTGTGTTTTTCCAGCTGCTGTAGGGCCAATAATGGCAGTTTTTGAACCTGCATTGGCAGCGAAAGAAACAGCTTTTAAAATGGGTTTCTGCCCAAAATTCAGGGTAATATTTTTGCCTTCTACCGCTCCGGCTAATTGGGTGGTTATTGTACCCGGGTGATTAATTTCGGCTGCATTTAGCACACTTTCAATACGTTGGTAAGAGGCTGTAGCCTGCGCAATAACATTGCTCATGAAGCCGATAACCAGAATAGGAAAAATTATGAGCGACAGATAACTGCTAAAGGCAGCAAACTCGCCCAGACTCATTGAACCGGTGATTACAAAGTGACCACCCAAAACCAAAATGCATAAGCCCGATAAATTGGAGACGAATATGATAATGGGGATGAGACCGGCAAAAAGGCGCAGAATAGAAAGCCCTAAATCTCTTGCTTTGGCATTTGCATCTAAAAACTTATTGTATTCGAGCTGTTGCGAGTTAATTACCCGGATTAAGGCCGAACCTAAAATGCTCTCGCTAATTACCTTGTTTAACCAGTCGATTACTTCCCTGCTCTTTTTAAAAAGTACCCGCACCTTACTTAAAACGAAGAAAAAGGCACCACCAATAATAGGCACAATAGCAATAACACAAAGTGCCAGTTTCCAGTTGATGCTTAAAAGCAGAATACTGGCACCAACAATTAAAAATATGGAGGAACAAATGGAAACAATGGCCTGCGAAACAAACATTTTAATCGAATCGGCATCGGCGGTAAGGTTAGTTAATAGTTTTGAAGGATTAGCCTGGATAATATACGCATGACTTTGCCTCGAAATCTGATCTGAAAGTTTGGTCCTTAAATCGCGTGCAACCCGCTCTGATGCATAGGTTTGTACAATACTTTGTAAATAAGTAAAGATAAAAACCAACACAATGGCCCCGGCAAATTGAAACAGGATAGATTGGAGATGAAAAGTTTTATTGGTGTATGAGTCGATCCCGTGTGCAATGATTTTAGGTAAGAGCAAGTTAATACCATTACTGAGCAATGCAAACAGGATCAGCAATAAAATCAGGCCACGGTAATTTCCTAGTAAACTGAAAATACTGGGCTTTTTGGCTGGTTTGGGTTTTTCCATTCAACGAGTGACCTTAAATTGTCAACCTCAAATTTAACCCAATTATTTGACATCGTTTGTAAGAAAAATGATAAATGAGCGAAGGAAGGAATGATAGAATGATCAAATCGCCTGGTAAGTATTCGTCATTCAAAATTCCATCATTCACTCATTTTAATTATTAGTTTCCCAACAATTAAACAGTTTAACAATTTAAACAATTAACCTGCTACTTGCTTTCTTTCAAAACCATATCAATGGTAATGGCAGTAGCTACAATGGCCACTTTCTGATCGCTTTCTGCGTAGCTTGGATCAATAGAAACGTTATACTTATCGGCTGTGGTAAATACTTCTTTTAAAGCTCCAGCCCATTTTTTGTTAATTTTACCTAATTCTGCACCTGCATTGTTGGTGATGCTGAAATTCCAGGCCTTCCAATCGCCGGTTATTTTGGCAATCTCATCGCCCGAAACCGGGTTAGAAATAGTAAACGTAGGTTTGAAAAACTTAAACTTTTGCTTAATAATGCCTACTTCAACACCCATGGGGTCGGTAACAGTAATTTTCGACATCCAGAAAGTCCAGCCTCTGCTAATGGTGGCCTGTAGCTGGTCGTTCACATCCGTAATTTCCAGTTTAAAAGGCATCATTCTTTTATCAACCAATAAAGTGAGGGCTTTTTGCCAGCCGCTAATGCGTTGTTTAATAATACCAATTTGTGCACCCTGATCGTTGTAAACCTTGTACTCATTTGCAAACTTTAAAAAGTTTACCTTTTCATCAATAAAATACTCGTCGCTTAGAAAAAATGTAGGGATCTGCTTATTCATATGTAGATTCTATTTAGATAAGCCGCTAAAATATATAAAAAATTTAAATCGGGCATAGCCTTTAAAGATTGTTACCTTTGCAGGGCAAAAGCCATTGAAGAAAATGGTTAAACCCACAAAAAATGATTGAAATAGGAAAATACAACGAATTAAGAGTATTAAGTAAAACCGAAGCTGGTTTAAATTTAACCGACGGTGATAAACTGGTTATCCTGCCCTACGTACACGTACCAAAAGGGCTCGAAATTGGCGATAATGTCTCTGTTTTCGTATTTGTACAAAAAGATGGCCGCTTAACAGGCACCACGCAAAAAGCCTACGCACAAGTTGGCGATTTTGCTTTTTTAAAGGTCGTATCAGACGAGGATGGCGTATTTATGGATTTAGGCATCGATAAAGACGTTTATGTACCAGACCGTGAGCAAAAAAGACCAATGCAAAAGGGTTATAAATATGTAGTTTATGTATATCTGGATGAAAGTAACGACCGTTTACTGGCTTCATCTAAACTTTACGATTTTGTAGAAGAAGAAAACTTCGATTTTGAAGAAGGCGATGAGGTAAGTTTATTGATTACCGAAGAAACCGATCTGGGTTTCAACGCCATTATTAACAATACTTATATTGGTTTATTGTACCACAACGAGGTTTTTGATAACATCCAGATTGGCGAGATGCGTAAAGGATGGATCAAAAAAATCCGCGTGGAAGGTAAAATCGACCTTACTTTACAGCCAAGTGGTTACGGCCACATTTTAGATTCGAAAGAAATGATTTTAGCTGCGCTTAAAAAGAGTGGCGGCATAATCGAACTGGGCGATAAAAGCTCTCCTGAAGAGATTTATCACCGTTTCCAGATTAGCAAAAGTGCTTTTAAGAAAACCATTGGTTCTTTATACAAAGAACGTTTAATTATGCTTTCTGATGACTCGATCAGGTTGTTAACCGATGATGACGCGGAGTAACAGCTAAATTATTTTAGCCACAGATGCATAGATTTAACACGGATTAATTTTCTGTGCCTTCCGTGTATCCCCGCCTGAACGACTGGGCAGGCGGGCAATATTCAACCACAGATAAAAAGGATTAACACAGATTTAAATTGATCTGTGTTTCCCCGCATGAACGGCTGGGCAGGCGTAGCAAAAAAACAAACTTTGTGACTTCGTGTCTTAGTGGTAAAAAAAGAAATTAATTCAAATTAAACTTCTCATTATGGATTTTAACCGCATTTGATGCTGAAATAATGGTGACAATCATAATACCGATCGCAATAGCCAGGATAACTTGCATGGTAGAATAAACCTTAGTTCCTGAAACAAAAATTTTCGAATCTTTAATCAATTCATCACCTACCTTCGACTGGATTTTAATCAAAGCCGAAAGCTTATCGAAAGTTTGGTTAGCCGCATTGCGACCTACCGATTCGTAAACTTTTTTCCCCTCAGCAATGCTTAAGTTTAGTGCTTTATTTTCGAGTGCTTTTTGAATGGCTAGCGCATTCTTTAAATCATTCAGGAAGCTTTTCTCTTGCTTTACTAATAGAGTTAATCCATATTTATGAATTGCCGAATCGATTTTGCGGTTATGCTGGTTAATTTTAGAGATACTTACCGCAGCAGGCAGCACATTATCCGTAATAAAAGCATCCTGCAGCACCGCATTTTTATGATACAGGTTTTCGGCAATAAAATACAGATCGGTTGCAGGCACCAATCTGTCGTTGTACATCGAAATAAACGATTCGTTAATTTTTTTCACGCTTTTATCTTCCAGAAAACGGATCAGCAACGTACAACACATGATGCAGAAAAGCAAAAAGGCAATTTTTACTTTATTTTTGAGGCTAAAAGCAAATTTCATATTTAGTTAGTTAATTTGAACCACAAAGTCACGAAGACACAAAAAATTAGGTTTCAAAACCCATCGTATTATCAACATGTAATAATGTGACTTTGCGACTTAGTGGTTATTTTCAATTTGAGTAATCATATTAATAGTAATCTTCCTGGGCCGTCTTTGCAAAAAGCTGTGGCGCAAAATTGACTAAATATAGCTCTTTTTTTGCTCGGGTTACAGCGGTGTACAACCAGCGGAGAAAATCGAGATCGATCATCTCTTCTGTCAAATAACCCTGATCGGCAAAAACAGCCTCCCATTGCCCGCCCTGGGCCTTGTGGCAGGTTACCGCATAGGCAAATTTAATCTGCAAAGCATTATAAAACGGGTCGGCTTTAATGGCCAGCATCCGTTGGCGCTTATTGGCAATATGCTCGTAATCTTCATTTAAACCATCGAAAAGCTTTTTATTTTGCTCGTAAGGTAAATTGGCCGATTCTAAATTCAGCGTATCAAGCATTACCTTGCAACTAATCTGTCCGGCAGCCGGAAAATCCATAAACTCCAGCGTGGCATCGGCAAAACGGAAACCATAGCGCTCTTCTTCCCCCCTTACACGGATTACTTTAGCCATATCGCCGTTGGCAATAAAAGCGGTTTCATCATTATCGGGCAGCCAGAAATAATTATTGCGAACCACCATAACCTGGTCGCCACCCGTTAGCTCCTCTTCGCGGTAAAGCAAACGTGCCCTGATTTGCTGGTTATATACATTGGCGGTTTTGTTTGAACGGCAAACCACGAGCGTATTTTCGATCCCGAATTTGCGGTAAGCATATTCAAGCCCCTCTACCAAACGCGCACCAGGCATATTGTAAATGTCCTGGTAATTTTTAGTCAGGAATTTGGGTAAAGGCTTTTCAGGATTTTTAGCAATTTGGTTCCGTAGCATGGTAGCATTAGCCAAAATACCCGATTTTTTTTCCTGCCGCACCACTTCCTTTAACTCTACCGAAGTAACGGAAAGATAAAAATGATCTTTTAAATATTGTTCGTTTAAAGCGGGGCTATCCAAACTACCTACTGGCGGTAGCTGTGCGGTATCGCCAACAAAAAGCAAGAAACAGTTTTTATCGTTGTACACAAATTCCAGCAAATCGCGCAGTATCGAAGAGCCTGTTTCATTAAATTCGTCGGCAATCATCGAGGCCTCGTCAATAATAAAAACCGTATTATCGGCCAGGTTGGGCGCCAGCTGAAACTGCATTTCGGGCGAAGCGGCCGAGCGCTTACGGTAAATCCGTTTGTGTATGGTTAGGGCTTTGCGGTTGGCATACTGGCTCATTACTTTTGCCGCCCTACCTGTTGGGGCCAGCAACTCGCTCTTGAGGCCAAATTTAGTCAAAACCTTTACCAAAGCCGCCACTGAAGTGGTTTTACCTGTACCTGCATAACCCTTTAAAACGAAACACCGCTCCTCGTTATCATCCTGCAAAAACTTCGACATCCTTTCACAAAAAAGCATCTGCTCTTTGGTGGGCGGGTGCGCGTAAGCCTGGGCAATCAGTTGACTTTTATCGGTAATCATGTTTTAGCAGTGGTTAACTGTTTAAATTGCTGGAACTGGTTAATTGTTTGGCAGGGCAAATGAACCTGTTCTTAGCACAGGTGACATCATTTTTTTTCCTAAAAAGAGCAAGATCAGACTAAGTAGCAAGTAGTATACTGCCTCTCTCGCCACATACAATCACTATGCTCCAGGCACTATGCCAGTGCTAACTACAAAAGTAAGGTTTCTATGCGGTGTGCCATTACCATATTTTGTTTTTTGCTGTGGCTGAAAATGGTAAAGTGACCATCCTGCGAGGCAACCAGACCAATGGCATCGGGCTGATCGTTTACAAACTGAGCGACAGAGAAATGCCTTGTCCCCCCTAACTGACCGGGAAATAGAATTTTATCTTCGCCACCTAAAATCGGTTCAGAAAAAGCAATCTGATCTACAGTAGGTTTACCTTTTGCGCGACCAATTTTAGCACCAAAGGCAATCAGGCCAAATTCTTCGTTAATAATGGTTGCACCATCAACGGCGGTCAAACCAGCTAAATGATCAACCTCGCGGCGAACAGCGCCTTGCGAGAAAATCTCGCTCTGGTTCCCGCTTTGCTTAGCCAGATTAGACAAGCCGCAAAACGGTGGCTCAACCAGGTATTGAATAGGGTGAATTATCGAATCTTCCCATTTGGTATCACCTTTGGGCACAATAAGTAAGGCTCCGCCACGACCATGCGCACGCATGGAAACGGCAAACTGAATGAGGATATTAATCGGATCGTTCCAGCTGGCCAGAACAGTTAAATCGAGTAAAGCTTTTAAAATTGGCGGACAATCGCGGTTGGTACAGCTCGTATCATCCACAATTCTGATTTGCTCACCTTTCAGCACCGCTACGTTGGTAAATTTGCCTATGCCATAAATTCTGCGGTGTTTAATCACAATCAGGCCGGGTTCCGAAACATCAACCACAAAGCAAAAATTGGGGATATTAAGTGTTGTTCCCCAGATATACAATTCGCCATCCTCTTCCCAAACTCCCAAATGGATTCCAGATCGTTCGATACCCGGTGCAATTTTGGTTAAGGTATTGGCATTTAAAGCCAGCTTTTTAGCAAAACGCAGTGGTTTAGAAGCCTGATCGGGTGGCAAAAAGGCAATAGAAATACGCGGCGAGTGCCCTTCTTCCTTGCGCAAACTGCTCCAGAAAGCCACATCTATAATCGCTTCAATAATTTTACTGTTGGGCTGCGTAGCCAAATCTACCTCACCCTGTGCAATTGCATTTTTGTGCAGTTTAATAAAATGTTGCTCAATAGTGGCGGCAATCGTGTTTGCTGCTTTGTAGGTAGGCTTGTAACTCATGTTCCGAATTTAAGCCGAATATTTTGATTTTTGAATAGCTGAAAGGTTTGATTTAGGTAAAAAGATTTAGCTCAGTTTTAACCACAGATTTTCACAGATCAACACAGATTTTTGGTCGGAATAACAACTTGGTCTAAAAAAAACGATCTGTGTTCATCCACTTTATCTGTGGTTTAATTCTTTTGTATAATTCAATTGCTGTTAATCCTTAAAAAAACCTATTTTTGTTTCAATGAGTAACAACAGCCTTTTATTAGTCGACCCGAATTTTAAAGCTGATGCATCTGCAAACTGCCATTTATTATTAAAAATAACGAATGATAGCTTTTCTTATGCAGTAGTAAATAAAGAGGCGGATGAGATTAAGTTAATTTTCGACAAACAAGGCTGTGAAGATGTTCAAAAGGATTTAAAAACTGCTTTTGAAACCGATCAGTACCTCTCGCTCAATTATGCCGAAATTAAAGCCGCCGTGCATACCGCTAATTTTATCTTCATTCCGGATGAATGGTTTGATGGCGAAAACCTGGCTGTTTACTCCAATTACCTGGGCACGGATGCGAAAATTTACACCAAACACAATCCTGCTTTAGGTTTTAATACCGTTTTCTGCTTAAATGACGAGGTAAAGGCACATTTGCCTGAAAACGCGAACCTTTTTCCACAGTCGGAGCCATTGGTTGCCTTATTTAACCTCCTGGCCGATGAATCGCTGCTGATCGATTTTACCGCGATCTCTTTCAATGTACTGTACACCAGAAACAAAAAGGTTGTTTTTCAAAATCATTACCAATCCGAAAATGCAGAAGAGTTTAACTATTTCCTGTTGCTGATTATTGAGCAATTGCGTTTAAACGATAGCATTCCGGTTTACATTCAGGGCATTATTAACGAAGACGACGAGCATTACAACTGCCTGTTAAAATATTTCAATCAACTTTATTTCTTTCTTCCTGCGGGAAAACAAAACAGCGAACTTTTAGCTGATATGCCTAAGCATTATTTCAGTGGTTTGCTTGCTTTAGATTTATGCGAATAATTGGTGGCAAATTAAAGGGAATACGCTTGCAGCCCCCTGCAAACTTACCGGTACGCCCAACAACTGATATGGCTAAAGAAGCCCTTTTCAATATCCTTAACAACCGCTACGATTTCGAAAACTGTGCTGTTTTAGATTTGTTTTGCGGCACTGGCAATTTAACTTTCGAGTTTGCATCACGCGATGCCGAAAGCATTTTGGCTGTGGATTTGGATTATGGTTGCGTAAACTGGGTTAAAAATACCGCAAAGAAGTATGAATTTGATCAGGTAGAAGTACGCAAAGGCGATGTTTTTAAATTATTGAAACAGCTAACCGGTGCTTACGACCTTATTTTTGCAGATCCACCATACCATTTACCCAATATTCCGCAACTGCCTGTTTTAGTGCAGGAACAACAGCTACTTAAACCCGGAGGTTTACTGGTTGTAGAACACCAGAGCAACATGCGGTTGAATAACCAGCCTGGTTATCAGGAAACACGGAAGTACGGTAATTCATCGTTTAGTTTTTTTGAGTTTTAAGAGTTCATTCGTTCAATAGCCATTGGTTCATTAGTCAGCGCTAGAGTTATCCGTCATTTCGAGCGTTCAGTTTTAGAAAAAGAAAGGATTTGGAATGATAATATCCCCACCCTCTAATGGGGTCGTCATTGCGAGAAGGCTTTTTCAGCCGATGAAGCAATCTTAATGCGAATGCTGGTTATAGCCACCGTTGTAAGATTGCTTCGTCGTTCCTTCTCGCAATGACGAATTTCTATTAGGATCTGTCATTGGTAGCGAAGTGCAACGAAGTCGAGAAATCTTAAATACACACCAAACCCGTCTGATAATTGATTATTATATATTTGGTCATTTCCTTACTCCAAACAATTCATCCTTTCCATTTTACCTCTTCCATTTTACATTCTTACCCTTTATATTTGATCTATGAAGATTGCGCTATTTCCAGGTTCTTTTGATCCGATAACGATTGCCCACGTAAACATTCTGCAACGTGCTACCCCACTTTTCGATAAGATTATAATCGGCATTGGTTTAAATAGCTCGAAACAGAACTTCCTTACTGCCGAGCAGCGTTTACAGATCTTAAATACCGTTTTTTCAGGTTATAACAATATCGAAGTGCAAACCTACGAAGGTTTAACGGTCGATTTTTGCCGCAAAATTAACGCTACTTACATGGTGCGTGGCATCCGTTCGGCTGCAGATTTCGAATACGAAAGGGCTATTGCACAGATTAACCAAACCATGATGCCCGAGGTGGAAACCATTTTACTGTTAAGTAAACCCGAATATTCGGCCATTAGCTCTACCATTGTTCGCGATATTTTAAGAAATCACGGCGATGTAAGTCCGTTTGTGCCGCAGGAAGCGCTTAAATTTTTGTAGTCCGCGCTTGTGCTGTCAGGTGTTACCACCTGATCGTGCTGTTGGATGTTACCATCCGACAGATTTCTCATCCATTATCAATCGTATTTCTGTAAAAAATTCCAGCTAGGGTATCAGATAGTAATATCCGACGCCAATAATTATCCGTGTTTATCTTTTTTATCTGTGGTTAAATATTATTTATAAATTAACCTGTAACGTTTTTAAAAAACTGTTACCAATGTGTTATACATTAAATGAAAGAAACAGAAAACATATTTCTCTCCCTGATCAATCAGCATAAAGCCATTATACATAAAGTTTCTAAAATGTATATGGATGGTGAGGAAGAACAGCGGGATCTGTTTCAGGAAATTGTGCTGCAGCTTTGGAAAGCCTACCCAGGCTTTAAAGGTAATAGTAAATTCTCGACCTGGATGTATAGAGTTTCGTTAAACACTGCTTTGGTTTATTTTAAAAAGGACCAGCGAAAAGTAGACAAAACTCCGTTAGACGCGCATATTGATGTGATTGATCACAGTGAAAGCGACCAGAAAGAAGAAAAACTAGCCTATTTATATAAGGCTGTGCACGAATTAAATGCAGTTGAAAAAGCCCTGATCTTTTTGTTTCTCGAAAATCAATCGCACAAAGAAATTGCCGAAAACCTGGGCATCAGCGAAGTTAATGCACGGGTACGCCTCAACAGAACCAAAGAAAAATTACAAATCATCATAAAGAAAAACGGTTATGAATTTTGACGAAATTAAAAATGACTGGAACAATCCGGATGCAGCTGCAAAAACCATTTCGGCCAGTATGTTAAAAATAAAGGAAGCCCATACTCCGATCGATATCATTAGAAAAAAAATGAAACATGAGTTTTTTTATCAGATTTTCTTCCTGGTTATTATGGCTTTTTTACCAACTGTAACCTCGTTTTCAGCGACGACTAAAATGGCCTACCTAGCCTGTTTTGCTATTATTTGTGGCTTCTCTGCTTATTATTTTTTCAAGTTTTACCGGTTCTATCAAAACTCTTATGATATGAGTATGGACAGCAGGAAAAGCATTCTTTGGTTTTATTACGAAATGAAACTGAATATAGAACTTTACAAAGCTTTAACCTATATCGTTGCCTTTATTTCGGTAACCTTTGGTGCGATATATATTCTGGTAGAGCAAACCTCATACATCCCTAAAATATTAGCTAAACTCTCGCCAGTTTACATCTTATTAAACTGTTTCATTAGCATTCTAATTATTGGGGTAATTACCGAATTGTGGGCGTGGTACTATTACGGAAAATATTTAAAGCGGGTAAAAAAAGTGGTTGATGAACTGGATTTTGAATAAGTGAAACCGAAGTGCTGTGAGGTGTTACCAACTGACAGATTCTGGTTGTTTATTCGTTGATTACAGCTGTGTCAGATAGTAATATCTGACACCACTAGAAAACTTTATATCCTACAAAATCCCACCTGCACGCATTACATCCATAATTGATGGAAAGGTATTTTTAATTACCGGGCCAACATGGTTTTTATCCAGCCATACCGCTTGCTCAATTCCTTCTTCCTTCTGTGGAACCAGATTGGGTTCTCCTTTAACGATCATCCGGTACCAGTTTGTCTTTTTAATTACCATTTTTGTTCCCATCGGGTAAACGTGGTAGGTTTTACATAACTTTTCTTCACGCTTTAAAACCTTAATGCCGCACTCTTCTTCTACCTCGCGCACAGCGGTTTCTTTCATATTTTCGCCTTCTTCGAGCTTACCTTTGGGCAAATCCCATTTCTTGTTCCTGAAAATAAACAGGTAGTTGTTATTGGCACTTTCTACCAATCCACCGGCAGCTTTAATTATGGTACAATCCTTTTTCAGCTTCCTAAAGGTCTCCTGAGGATTCTTTGTTAAGAAAATGTAGCTTTTTTTAGACCCATTTTTTAATTTTTTATAAAATGTTTGCAAATCAAAATCCTGAAATTCAAGCTGTTGAATCTTTTCTTTTTGTTCTGGTAAAACATCTGATATAAACAAGGTGTTATCGTTAATATAAATTCTGTAATTTTGGGCCATGTATAATAAAAGTGATATTGAATTAAAGGTAGCTGAATTTTTATTACAAATAAAGGCAATTAAATTACAACCTAATAATCCTTTTACCTGGGCATCTGGTTGGAAGTCGCCAATTTATTGCGATAACCGGATTACCCTTTCCCATCCTCAGGTTAGAACTTACATCCGTCAAAAACTTGCACAAGCCATTCAGGAAGAGTTTGGCTCGGTAGATGTGATTGCGGGAGTAGCGACAGCCGGAATTCCGCAAGGCGTTTTGGTAGCTCAGGAGTTAGGCCTTCCTTTTATCTATGTAAGGGCGAAAGCCAAAGAACACGGTACCGGAAGTTTAATTGAAGGCGAAGTGGTAGAAGGCCAGCGTGTAGTGGTAATCGAAGATTTGATCTCGACCGGAAAAAGCAGCTTGCAAGCTGTTGATGCCTTAAGAGCCGCAGGTTTATCAGTTGCCGGTTTAGCCGCAATTTTCACTTATGGTTTCGAAAAAGCCGATGAGAACTTTGCAGCAGCAAAATGCCGTTACTTAACCTTATCAAACTATGGTGCATTAATCGATTATGCTGCCGAGCACAGCATTATTGCCAAAAGCGACATGGAATTATTAGGCAAATGGCGCTTAAACCCATCAGAATGGGGACAAGCATTAAGTTCGGAGTCATAAATCCGGAGTCTTGAGTAAAAAAACCTATAAATAATATATAATGACGATTATTGAAAGCGCTGTAGAAGTAAATAAACCCGTAGCGGAGGTTTATGCCTTTCTATCCAACATGAACAATCATCAGCAACTGATGCCAGAGAATATCTATAACTGGGAATCGACAGAGGATGAAGCACGTTTTACCATTCAAAATATGGCAAAACTGGCCATTAAAATCTCTAATCGTATTGAAAATCAAGAATTAACTGCCATCCCTACTGAAAAAGCACCTTTCGAAGTAGAACTAAAATGGACAGTGAGTGATAATGGCAATGGTACCACCAGTGCAAAACACATCATCTCTGCTGATTTAAATATGATGATGAAAATGCTGGCTTCGGGCCCATTGCAAAAACTGGTCGATCATCAGACTCAGAAACTGAAAGAAATATTAGGATAAATCCTTATCGCTATTCAAAATAGCATTTAGTATTTTATTTAAAGCGAAGCGAGATCTTCGCTTTTTTTATGCGTAAAAAATCCATTGCGCTTTGCCCATCCACACTTTATTTTGATACCTTAGTTTTTAAATACCCAAACGATGAAATCTAAATTATTGCAGTTATCAGCTTTGCTCTTTGCACTTGGTCCGATAGCCGGTGCTACTGCCCAAACTACACTTACCGCATTAAAAACCGAATATTTAAGCCAGCCAATAGGCCTCGATAACCCCAACCCACGTTTTACCTGGCAAATGAACGATGCTACGGCAGGCGCAAAACAGATTGCCTACCGCATTTTAGTAAATACCGATTCAGCCGCATTACTTAACGGAAAGGCTACCCTGTGGAATACGGGATGGAAACAGTCAGAGCTAAACTTAATCACTTATTCGGGCCAATCACTAAAACCTTTTACTAAATATTTCTGGCGGGTAGATATCACCAATGGGAATAAAAAAACAGCAAGCAAAATTTCGTCTTTCGAAATGGGTATGATGAATATGGCGAACTGGCAGGGTGCCTGGATTGCCGACAATGAAAATGTTAAGCTGAAGCCTGCCCCCTATTTCCGACAAACCTTTACTGCAGGTAAAAAGATAAAATCGGCTCGGGCGTACATTGCAGCTGCCGGTTTGTACGAATTATCCATCAATGGAAAAAAGATTGGCAACCACCGCATGGACCCGATGTACACCCGTTTTGACAGGAGAATCTTATATGTAACTTACGATGTAACGCAGGAAATAAACCAGGGCAATAATGCCATTGGAGTGCTTTTGGGCAATGGCTGGTATAACCACCAATCTACTGCGGTTTGGTATTTCGACCGTGCGCCCTGGCGCAACCGACCTACTTTCTGCCTCGATGTGCGCATTACCTACGAGGATGGCACAACCGAAACCATCAAATCGGGCAAAGACTGGAAAACAGCACTAAGCCCTATTGTTTTTAACAGCATTTACACGGCCGAGCATTACGATGCCCGCATGGAAAAACCAGGCTGGAATACCGTAAACTTTGATGATAAAGACTGGAAAGCAGTGATTTACCGCTCGGCACCATCGCGAAATATTGTGGCGCAAGCCTTACACCCCATCCGCAATGTGGAAGAAATTACCACCAAAACGGTTAAAAAAATTAATGATACCACTTACCTGTTCGATCTGGGGCGGAACATTTCGGGAGTAAGTAAAATTACTTTAAATGGTCCGGCGGGAACTATAGTACGTTTAAAACATGGCGAACGTTTATATGCTAATGGCCGGTTGGATGTTTCGAATATCGATGCCCACTACCGCCCAACCGATAATACCGATCCTTTTCAAACCGATATCTTAATCTTAAGTGGCAAAGGCAGCCAATCGTTTATGCCGCACTTCAATTATAAAGGTTTCCAGTACGTTGAGGTTACCACATCTACTCCAATCGAATTAAAAAAGGAAGATTTGGAGGGTTATTTTATGCACAGCGATGTTCCGACGGTTGGCGATGTCAAATCGACTGATCCCATCATCAACAAAATTTATTACGCCACCAATAATTCCTATTTATCAAACTTGTTTGGCTACCCAACCGATTGCCCGCAACGTGAAAAAAACGGCTGGACAGGTGATGCGCAAATTGCAATAGAAACTGGCCTATATGGCTTTGATGGCATTACCATTTACGAAAAATGGCTGGCCGACCACCGCGACGAACAACAACCCAATGGCGTATTGCCTTCTATCATCCCTACCGATGGATGGGGCTACGAATGGGGCAACGGCCCCGACTGGACCAGTACCATTGCCATTATCCCCTGGAATGTTTACCTGTTTTATGGCGACAAAAAATTACTGGCCGATTGTTACGAAAATATCAGAAAATACGTAAACCATATCAATGAAAACTATCCTACAGGCTTAACCACCTGGGGCTTGGGCGACTGGATTCCGGTAAAATCTAAATCCCCTGTAGAGCTTACCTCAACCTGTTATTATTATGCCGATGTGGTAATTCTGGCCAAAGCAGCTAAAATTTTAGGCAAAAATGCCGATTATGAAAAATATACTGCGTTGGCGCAGAAAATAAAAACGGCCTTTAATGTTAAATACCTCGATAAGCAAAAAGGCATTTATGGCACCGGCATACAAACCGAAATGAGTGTGCCTTTGTATTGGAAAATTGTTCCGCAAGAATCGATAGCCTTAGTTGCCGAAAATTTAGCTAAACGTGTAGAAGCCGATGGTTTTCACCTGGATGTGGGTTTGTTGGGCACCAAAGCCATTTTAAATGCTCTGAGCGAAAACGGATATGCCGATATTGCCTATAAAGTTGCCGCACAAAAAACCTACCCTAGCTGGGGCTGGTGGATGGAAAACGGCGCCACTACCCTGTACGAAAACTGGCCAATCGATGCCAAATCAGATATTTCGATGAACCACATTATGTTTGGCGAAATCGGCGCCTGGCTGTATAAATCGCCGGGTGGCATCAGACCTGATGAGAAGCAGCCCGGTTTTAAACATATTATTTTAGATCCGCATGTAGTAGCAGGTTTGGATGGTTTCGAAGCAAGCCATATCGGCCCGTATGGGAAGATTATCAGTAATTGGAAAAGAACACAAAAAGGCGTGACGTATAACATTGTCATACCTGCTAATTCGACTGCCAGCATGGAGCTTCCGATTGTACGTGATATGGAAATTTTGGTGAATGGTAAAATTAGCAGTAACAAAATAGAACTTACATCCGGAAAATATACCATTGAGCATAAATAAATAGACACAAAATAAACCTTACAAATAAACCTTACAGGTTTTAATAGCACAGTTGCAAAGAAACCTGTAAGGTTTAAACCTGAATGTTGGGTTTCGGTTGATGAGACACCGACCAATAGGTAAATTGATATTCAGACCTCGCAGGTTTTTAAAACCTGCGAGGTCTGATGGAGGTAATCCCGCGTTAGGGATTGTAAGGGTTTAGTACCGGTTTTTTACCGGTACCGGAGCGAAGCGCAGCCCTGAAAAGCCCGGCACTTTTCCGATTTTTCATCGGTAAAGGGTAACGCCCAAATCAGTTAGCAGCTGGCAATGCACTAAAACTGTATGAGTATCCAGCTGTTTCGTCGTATTTTACAATAACAGCCTAAACAACACGACAAAATTTCAGCATAAAACACTAAAAATCAGTAATTTAGTCACACAAAACAAATCTCTACCGACAAAATTTCCGATTCCTGGAATCAAAACGGCAATGGCATTTGTTTTGACCTTAAAGGGAATATGAACTTCAACAATTTTACGATAAAAGCCCAGGAAGCAATTCAACAGGCTTCTGCAATAGCCCAAGGCAACCAGCAACAGGCTATTGAAACAGCGCACCTGCTTAAAGGTTTGCTTACTGTTGATGAAAACGTGGTTTCTTATGTATTAAAGAAGCTGAACGTTAACCTGAATACCTTAAATCAAAACCTTGATGCAGAGATTGCCAAATTCCCGAAAGTAAGCGGAAGCAATGTCTATCTGTCATCAAATGCCAATAGCGCTTTACAGAAAGCACAAACCTTTTTAAAAGAATTTAAAGATGAATTTGTTTCGGTAGAGCACCTCCTACTGGGAATTTTAGCCGTGAACGATTCTATTTCGAAATTATTAAAAGAACAAGGCGTTAACGAGAAAGACCTTAAAAAGGCCATTACCGAATTGCGTGGCGATAACCGTGTAACCGATCAAAATGCCGAAGCCACCTACCAGGCATTGAGCAAATATGCCAGAAATTTAAACGAGTACGCAGAAAGCGGAAAACTTGATCCGGTAATTGGCCGTGACGAAGAAATCCGCAGGGTAATCCAGATTTTATCGCGCAGGACCAAAAACAACCCGATTTTAATTGGTGAGCCTGGTGTAGGTAAAACGGCCATTGCCGAAGGTATTGCCTTCAGGATTATTAAAGGCGATGTGCCCGAAAACCTGAAAAGCAAAACCGTATACTCGCTGGATATGGGTGCTTTAATTGCGGGTGCAAAATATAAAGGTGAGTTTGAAGAACGTTTAAAAGCGGTTGTAAAAGAAGTTACCCAAAGTGATGGCGATATCATCTTGTTTATTGATGAGATCCACACACTGGTTGGCGCAGGTGGCGGCGAAGGTGCTATGGATGCCGCAAACATTTTAAAACCGGCTTTAGCACGTGGCGAGTTAAGGGCTATTGGTGCAACTACTTTAGATGAGTACCAAAAATACCTGGAGAAAGATAAAGCACTGGAACGCCGTTTCCAAAAGGTAATGGTGGAAGAGCCTGATACGCAGGATGCCATTTCGATCCTTCGTGGATTGAAAGAGCGTTACGAAACCCACCACAAAGTGCGGATTAAAGACGAAGCGATTATTGCTGCTGTAGAAATGAGTCAGCGGTACATTGCCGACCGTTTTTTACCCGATAAAGCCATCGATTTAATGGATGAGGCGGCTTCTAAACTTCGTATGGAGATGGACAGCGTGCCCGAAAATGTTGATGCTTTAGAGCGTGAAATTATGCGTTTGGAGATTGAACGTGAAGCAATTAAACGCGAAAAAGACGACAGAAAAGTTCAGGAGCTCTCAGAAGAAATTGCCAATCTATCAGCAGAACGTGATGAATTTAAAGCCAAATGGCAAGGCGAAAAAGATTTGGTTGATGCTGTAAACAACCAGATTGAGCAGATTGAACACTATAAATTAGAAGCCGAGCAGGCCGAACGTGCCGGAGATTACGGTAAGGTTGCCGAAATCCGCTACGGTAAAATTAAGGAAGCACAGGATAAGGTTGAGCAGCTAAAAGCCGATTTAGAAAGCCAGCAAAGCGATAGCCGCATGCTTAAAGAAGAAGTTACAGCTGATGATATTGCAGGCGTAGTTGGCCGGTGGACAGGCATTCCGGTTACGAAACTGATTGCCAGCGAACGCGAAAAGCTACTGAATTTAGAACACGAGTTACATCAGCGTGTGGCTGGCCAGGATGAGGCGATTGAAGCCATTTCTGATGCCATCCGTCGTTCGCGTGCCGGTTTGCAGGATAAGCGTAAACCTATTGGCTCGTTTATCTTTTTAGGCACAACTGGTGTGGGTAAAACCGAATTGGCCAAAGCACTGGCAGAGTTTTTATTTAACGATGAAAATGCGCTGACGCGTATTGACATGAGTGAATACCAGGAACGCCATGCGGTTTCGCGTTTAATTGGTGCGCCTCCGGGATATGTGGGTTACGATGAAGGCGGACAACTGACTGAGGCCGTACGACGTAAACCTTATTCGGTAGTATTGCTTGACGAGATTGAAAAAGCGCACCCTGATGTATTTAACATTTTATTACAGGTGTTAGATGATGGCCGCTTAACCGATAATAAAGGCAGGACGGTAAATTTTAAAAACACCATCATCATCATGACTTCGAATATTGGTGCACACTTAATTCAGGATAATTTTAAAAACTTAAGCGATGAAAATCGTGATGAGGTGATTGCCAAAACCAAAAATGAGCTGTTTGAAGTGTTGAAACAGACTATTCGTCCTGAGTTTTTAAACCGTATTGATGAGCTGATTATGTTCACTCCGCTCAACCGCAGCGAAATCAGGAATATTGTAAGCCTGCAGTTTAAGCAGGTACAGCATACCCTGGCCGAGATGGGCATTGAGATGGAAGCGAGTGACGAAGCTTTGGATTGGCTGGCACAACTGGGTTACGACCCGCAGTTTGGTGCAAGACCACTGAAAAGGGTTATCCAGAAGAGAATCTTAAACGAGCTGTCGAAAGAGATATTGGCGGGTAAGATAGATAAAGACAGCAAAATTAAGTTAGATATGTTCGATCATAATTTTGTGTTCCTGAACCAAAAGGTTGATTAAAACATAGCAATCAAAATCCCATAGATTAATTTCTATGGGATTTTTTTGTTTAAGATATAGGTTGTTTAAAAATAAAAAGCACTCATCTCATTTAGATAAAATTTCTCCTTTTGAGCTAAGTTTCGTCATTATTGATAATACTTTAGATCACCCATTAATTAATGGCGCATGCATTTCCAACCAGTAAGGCCAAAGTACTGTTTCTCCGTTTTACTTTAATCCGGCCTAACAAATTTTTCGGGCTCCAATATCCAAGCCATACCACTGGCTTTAAAAGAAAAATTTTCAGCCGACGTTTTTTGGTTCTTTACTATATAACAAAAAAGATTAAGCTACCTGTAACCTCAGTGCGCTGAGTGCCTTTTCCATTGCTGCAATCCGTGCTTTTTTCTGTTTATTAAGATGTTCCTCACTGTTTAAGGGGTTGAAA